>Ga0137302_10035_pt1 | contig 132358 bp, 130 predicted proteins | sample Ramsor2O_GlcNAcB_FD_97184 | JGI IMG/M metagenome (GOLD analysis project Ga0137302, IMG submission 97184) | Mouse cecal microbial communities from Vienna, Austria - N-Acetylglucosamine amended with D2O_GlcNAcB | ecosystem: Host-associated > Mammals > Digestive system > Large intestine > Cecum... | reverse complement strand
CCTCCCCGGAAACAATGGATAGAAAATAAACAATTCTAAACAAAGTATAAAATGACCTGAAGAAAGTCTTAGGAATTCTAAGAATTTCTGACACTATACTGGTCTGTCAAATATCATTACTGTTTAATAAGGACTTTCGCTATTTCAGCCTCAAACGTATAGCTGTTTTCAGGCATCCACCTTTTGACCTCTTTCTTGTTTTCCTTCACTGTCTTCAGCTTCATTTTTAAAGTGGCTACTTTCATCTCTTCTGTTGGCTTTGATTTTTGGATCAGTTTCGCCATCTCAGAAAGAACATAGGTGCCTAACTGGCTCTGCTGGGTGATCTTTCCTGCTTTTATTGCATTCTGCATATTTTTCATAAGCTGGGCTTGTATTTTGGCCAGATCAATACTCTGTGATTTCAGTACAACCGTTGCTGTACCTTCTTTTTCATCTTTTTCGTCTGTTTTCACTTCATATTTCAGCTTGGCTAAGGCGTGGAGCATGGAATCGATAACCTTATCTGCATCCTCAGACTTAAATACACCCCCAGCGGAATTTGCAGAAGACATGAAAGAAGTCTTCATACTTGTTTTGTATGTCTTTAAGACCTGCTTTGCTTCTTTTTCTGTCTTTCCGTTTTTGACCAGCTGTTCTGTGTTACCTCTCGTAAACAGCAGATAGTAAGCTTCTACCAGCTTATGGGGTTCCGGAATTTCTTCTTTCTTACTGCATCCCGCCAGTGCCAGGGAAATAATCATAACAAGGCTGAGTAAAACTGCCAGTTTTTTCTTCATCTGCTTTTTCATAACCTGTTCTCCTCAATCATAGAAAATGTTTTAACGCAAAAGCCAGCTGCAGCAGAGTCTGTCGGCTCTGCTGCAAAGCTTTTTATTTTACATATTTGACAATGTATTTTCCGCTTGTATTCTTTGTATTTTTTGTTACCTTTACATAATAGGTTCCCTTTGATAATTTTCCTTTGAAAGTAATATAACTTGGGCTGTAGGCCGTACGTGAGCTCAGCTTCTTCTTTCCCTTGTACAGCGTTGCAGTCACACTTCCTGAACTGTTATATGTAGTAACCTTAAACTGTGTAGAACGTCGTTTGCTGACTTTAAACTTGTACCAATGGGTCTTCTTCTTAGCATCTGAAGCAGTCAGCACATTTGTCTTGGATTTTTTACGGCTGATAGATTTGGATTTGGATTTCTTTGTGGCGTATTTTCCTGTATAAGCTTTCTTTCCATATCTGGCTGCATATTCACCAGAAATATATGTATTATAGAAAACAACTCTATAGCTACCTTTACTTAATGCATAATATTTTCTTACGTTGCTAGTATTTGAATATTTCTTGTCAGAAACTGTAGTCCATTTACTACCAGATTTCTTCTGTAGATAGCTATAAGCAGAATAACCTGTAGAAGAATAAGAATCTACCCAAACTTGACTTCTCTTGGATACAGAAAACGTCTTATAGACATTTCCACCGCTACCAGCAAACATTCTGTAACTTCCTGTTAAAGATGTCTGCTCACTACTCAAACATGCAGGTAAAATATATGCACTTCCATCATAATTATTTGTCTTTAAATCCAAATAGTATGTACCTTTTGGGAGACCGGAAATTGTAGATGCTGTATCGGAGTTAACTCTAATATACCATGTTTGCCCTTTTGAATTTCTTAAAGTTGCACTACCATTTATACTTTGCCTATTATTATCCATAAAGGCAACTCCTAATGCTAATTTCCCATTAACAGGCATATTTAATGTAAAGGTCTTAGTCACACCCGCAGTCTGCGGTGTGATATAAATATCTGCATTTTCTATGTCACTGTTTGTAAAGCATACTTTTGCTTTTCCACTGTTATTATTAACATATTTTCTGGCCTGTCTGCTTTTTATACTTACATTAAGTGACGCTTTCTCGGCTTTCTTTTGAGCCTGAACTTCAATACTACTCTTTGTTTCCTTCTTCTCCGCTCCAAATGCCACAGTGCTGAATCCCAACGAAAGGGACAGCCCTAAGCACACAACGGCTTTTAATGCTCTTCTCATAACGTTCTCTCCTTTTTATCATGTCTTTGTTACTGTGTATCTCACAAGTCCCCCAACCGCAAAGAACACAGCAGTTAATAGCTCCCAAATTAATTTATTATCTGAAATACTACCGGTTATCCACCTTTTCAGGGTACATGTCATGGTGAGCCAGTCTGTCAAAAGCAATCTGCTCCCACGGCGTTCCCTTCTTCCCATAGTTGCAGTACGGGTCAATCGAAATCCCGCCTCTCGGCGTAAATTTTCCCCATACTTCAATATATTTCGGGTCCATCAGTTTGATCAGATCCTTCATGATAATATTCATACAGTCCTCGTGGAAATCGCCGTGATTCCTGAAACTGTACAGATATAACTTGAGGGATTTGCTTTCCACCATCCTTTCCCCCGGGACATAGGAAATATAAACGGTCGCAAAATCCGGTTGACCAGTCATAGGACACAGACTTGTAAATTCCGGCGCATTAAACTTTACAAAATAATCATTGTCAGGATGCTTATTCGGAAAAGTCTCCAGCACTTCCGGCGCATAATCATCCGGATATTTTGTCTGCTGATTTCCCAGCAGCGTAATACCTCCCAATTCCACATTGGTTCTACCACTCATCTTAATTCCTCCTGTTTTGTTTAAATCACAGGTATTCATATATCTGTGATTCTTTTACCAGTATATCATATTTTCCGCTCCTTTTTTAGTGTTTTCACTTTTTCTTTCTAAACGAAACGAATAAAATACTGGCTGACTTGCTTTTTTTGGTTTCCTTGGTTCTTCTGGCTCGCTTGCTTCTGTTGGCTCTATTGATTTAACCTGATGGGTATTTGTTAAGATGAAGTGCCCATCCTTATCAATTTCTACTTTTCCTGTGTAGCCATCTGGAATCTCAGTTTCCTTAATGGAATAATCTAGTCTTTGCCGTCTTCAAATTTCGCAAGATCTGTCCATGTATAAGACCAATGGTTATCCGAGTTTAATTTCACTGCTTCTCCGGCTATTTTGTCACCCGCATAGAGCTGAACAAAAATCTCGCTGGGACGAATACCGTCCTGGTCTTCCTTGTCATCCCATATCTTCGTTACAGACTTTGTAACAGCAGCTTGTGTTCTTTAACAACGTAAGTATATTGGGTTGGCAAATCTTTAAAAGTATATTCCCAATGATTCTCTGCGCTTAGTTTCACTGTTTCTAATATTGTCTTATTATCATTTTCATCTATTTTTATTAAATCTACTGCAATAGATTTGGGAACAGTTCCGGATACCGTATTCCACTTCTTTTTAACAGACAGGTTATACCCATTGTCTTCTGTACCTATGACGACACTGCCATGAGCACCAATACCGCCGCCTCTTTTTGCTTTATTTCCTGTGACAATCACGGTTGCTTGCTTTCGCGCCATATCTTCAGCATTCTTTGCAGTTACCGTTTTTAACGCATAACCTTCTAAGCTATTGCTGATATCTTTAATCTCATCGCCTGAATTATTTGAATCAAATCTAGGAATTGATAAATCAGGTTGTCCAAGGACACCTTCAGCGACAACACCTCCAGTACTATTAAGATCTTCCTGCCGAATCTATGTCAGCCAAAAGCTGGTCCGCCAGATGGGCACCCCGGACACGAAACCCGTCTCCAGACATATACAAAATACACTGGTCTCTCTCCCCTCAGGAAGTGTGGAATTGGTCATCCAGACAGCCAATGATACCCATTATTACAGCGGGCTTACCTATCCTCTTATACTTGGTACAAACGGTATGGTCACAAATGCCCTGGCCCAAAAGCTGATTTTTTATGCTCTTTTGTGCTTTTTCCCGCTGGGAGCCGCTGTTATTTGGGTGTCTGGATCCGAAAAAGGCAGGACCCAGTCTTTGTGGCATACGGCCTGGTCTGCCTGTTTTTTTCTGTCCACGTCAGCTACCCATTCATCCACTGGCCCGGATGGGATCTGGGCGGCATCTCCTATTTCATTGAAGATGTGTCATATTTTGCAATGCTGTCTTGTATGGTTTTGCTGACAATCCGGCTGTGCAGCGGGATTCTGCCGATTAAGCTTCATATGTCTGTTTATACGTTTACTGCCCTTATGGCTGTGTCCCCGGTTATTTTTACCTATGCACTGTTCCCTGGGTTTCCAAGTGTGGTCAATGTATATGGAACCATTGTATATACTTCCAAACTGATGGTCAGCCTCTATTTAATCCTTCTGGCCTTCCTGGGGGCTGTAAAGGAAAAGTCCTCTGTATGGCTGCTCGCCGGAAACGCAGTCTTTGGGTTTGGCCTTTTTACTGACTTATGGACCGGGGGAGCGTACGAGCCACTCTGCTTCGGATGGCAGGATGAGTACAGCGTTTTTCTCATGGTTCTGTTCTTTATGGTTCTGATCATCCGTTATAACCGAGGGCTGATCGTCAAAAACCAGCAGCTCACCCAGCAGCTTCAGGAGGAAGTGGAGGCAAAGACAGCCCGCCTGTCAAAGATGCTGGAGGAACGCAAAGAATTTCTTTCCATCGCCGCCCATGACTTAAAAGCTCCTGTGTCGGCCATCAAGACCTATATTGATTTTATACGTGAGGGCGGGATCCATGAGCCGCCCTGTCCCATGGACTGCAATAAATTTCTGTCCTATGTCTACACAGAGACAAAACCGTACACAGACACTGGCGGTATCTATTACTATTTACATCTGCCGGAAGGCCAATTTTTTATCTATCATCAGAAATCTCGCCTTTTCCGGGCTTTTGAAAATATGATCCTGAACGCCACCGAACACACTCCGCCGGAAGGTTCCCTGACCATAACCGCTGAGTACTCTGATAAGGAAGCGGTCATCACTTTTACTGATACTGGAGAAGGAATCTCTCCCGAAGACATGCCTCATATCTTTGACTATAAATTCAGTACAAAAAACAGCCCCGGCACCATAAAGGCCATGTCAGAAAAGGGCAGATATACAGCCTTTACCATAACACTTCCTCTGGTGAAACAAGAAAATTAGAAAAATTTTATTTGGATCCCGTCTTATCCATATTAATGAGACGGGAAAGGCCGATTGACTTCTGCCCTGTTTTGGGCTACTATAAAAGCAGTGAAAAACATCTTTCTGAAGCCAGGGTACTGCCCGATGCCAAGATTGATCCTTTATAAGCCAACCACAGAGTTTCTCAGGTGAAACTCTGTTCTTATACTGCGATGATCAGGCATATTCCTATGGGATATGCCTTTTTATTTTAAGGAGGTTCATAATCATATGAAGGAAACACGGATCGCGCTGATCGGTATTATCATCGAGGAAGAAAAAGGCATAACTCCCACCAATCAGCTGCTGCATGAATACCGGGATTTTATCGTGGGCAGAATGGGCATTCCCTACCGGGAAAAGGACATCAACATCATATCCATCGTTTTGGATGCGCCGGAAAATGCAATCAGCACTCTTTCCGGCAAACTGGGAATGATCGATGGAATCAGCGTCAAATCAATGTTTGCAAAAACAAAATAAAGGAGAAAAATTATGTACCAACCAGATTCAAAAACTGCAGAAGAATTTATCAGTGACCAGGAGATCAAGGATACCCTTGCCTACGCAGATGCCAATAAGGATAACCGGGAACTGATCCTGTCAATTATTGAAAAAGCAAAAAAGCTGAAAGGTTTAAGCCATAGAGAGGCATCTGTCCTGCTGGCATGTGAGGATAAAGAGCTGATGCAGAAAGTCTTTGACCTGGCCATCAAGATCAAGGAAGAGTTTTATGGCAACCGGATCGTTATGTTTGCGCCTCTCTACCTCGCAAATTATTGTGTCAACGGCTGTGTTTACTGTCCATACCACTATAAAAACAAACATATCCGCAGGAAAAAGCTTTCCCAGGAAGAGATCAAAAAAGAAGTGATCGCCCTTCAGGATATGGGACACAAGCGCCTTGCACTGGAAACCGGGGAAGATCCGGTGAATATCCCGATTGATTATGTTCTTGAGAGCATTAAGACAATCTATGGGATCAAACACAAAAACGGAGCCATCCGCCGTGTCAATGTAAATATCGCAGCCACCACCGTGGAGAATTATAAAAAACTCAGGGATGCTGGAATCGGAACGTATATTTTATTCCAGGAGACATATCATAAAGACAACTATGAAGTTCTGCATCCTACCGGCCCGAAACATAATTACGCTTATCACACAGAAGCTATGGACCGTGCCATGGAAGCCGGGATTGACGACGTAGGGATCGGTGTCCTGTTCGGCCTGAATATGTACCGCTATGACTTTGCAGGACTTCTGATGCATGCGGAGCACCTGGAAGCCAGGTTCGGCGTGGGTCCTCATACGATCAGTGTTCCCAGAATCCGTCCGGCAGAGGATGTAGACCCAGATGAGTTTGAAAACGGAATCAACGATGATATTTTTGAAAAGATCGTGGCGATCCTACGCGTGGCAGTGCCGTACACCGGCATCATCGTTTCCACAAGGGAGACAAAAGAGTCCAGGGAACGAGTGCTCAGGGTCGGTGTGTCCCAGATCAGCGGTGCATCTTCCACCAGCGTGGGCGGATACGCAGAACCAGAAAAACCGGAAGACAATTCTGCCCAGTTTGAGCGGAGTGACGACCGTACTTTAGACGAGGTGGTAAACTGGCTTCTTGACCTGGGCCATATCCCAAGCTTCTGTACTGCCTGCTACCGGGAGGGAAGGACCGGCGACCGCTTCATGTCCCTTGTAAAGTCAGGCCAGATCGCCAACTGCTGCGGTCCAAATGCCATGATGACCCTCAAAGAGTATCTGGAAGACTACGCCTCTGAAGATACAAAGCAAAAGGGCGAAAAGGTCATCAAAAAGGCTTTGGAAACAATCACGAATCCAGTGGTAAAACAAAAAGCCACAGAATATATTGAAAATATCCACGAAGGTAAACGTGATTTCAGATTTTAGGAGAACCCCATGTTTGAATCTTTAAGACATCATATTCCGAAACGGATCGGAGAAGAGAAAGAAACATCCTTCGCGGTACTCATTCCCCTGATAAAAAAGGAGGATGGGTACCACGTTTTATTTGAGGTACGTGCCAGACATTTAAATAAACAGCCGGGCGAAGTCTGTTTCCCTGGCGGAAAAGTGGAGCCGGGAGAAACGACCTATGAGGCGGCTGTCCGGGAGACCACAGAAGAATTATTTATACAAAGGGAACATATTGAAGTCTTCGGGGCCTTAGATTATCTCGTAACCCCGTATCAGACGAGGATTGAACCGTTCCTGGCAGAGCTGCATGACTATCACGGACAGTTTTCCAGAGATGAGGTGGATTCTGTCTTTACCGTCCCTCTTGATTTCTTTCTTGAAAACGAACCGGAATATTACAGCAGCATTCTCATGACAAAACCGCAAAAAAATTTCCCTTTTGCCGATATTCCAAACGGAGAAAATTATCCGTGGGCAAAAGGGAAATATGAGGTTTGTTTTTACCGCTTCAAAGAGCGCGTGATCTGGGGCATGACTGCCAGATTACTGCTGTATAATATTCAGTATATTCGGGATTAACTGTTTCTTTCTGGACATCACACCCGGAAGCTTTGCGACACATCCGTCTGTCTCTGCTCCAAAGCCCTGTGAGATAATACCGCTGCTCTTATCTCCGATCATAATGAGATAAGTTGTCTCTTCCAGAATATTGGTCAGCATAAAATAGATCATATCCAATCCCTGTTCATTTCTGACCGTCTCGGCATACGGTATGATCTTGTCTTTGATCTCCTCTAACTCGCCCTGATCCAGAGACGTGATCTGTCCCACTCCGAAGGAGACATCTCCTGAGGAGAATTTTTTGTAATCCTGATAAAAGATCTCATCGGCAGCTTTGCCCTTCAAGTCGCTTCCCGCACGGAACATCTGCTTGGCATATTCTTCTACCTCTATCCCTGCAATCTCGGCCAGCTTTCTGGCAGCAGCCTCATCCGCCGGAGTACAGGTCGGTGACCGGAACATGAGCGTGTCGGAAAGGATCGCGGAGCAGAGCAGACCTGCCATCGGCTTAGTGATCTCCACACCCTGTTCTTCGTACATCTGCGTCACGATCGTTGCCGTACATCCTACCGGCTGGTTCCTGAAATAGACAGGCGACATGGTTTCCATAGAGCCCAGACGGTGATGGTCAATGATCTCCAGGATCTCACATTCTTCCAGTCCCTCCACGGCCTGTGACAGTTCATTGTGGTCCACCAGGATCATTTTCCGCTTCTCAAATCCCAGCATACGCCGTCTGGATGCAAGACCGATGAAGTCTCCCCTGGGGTCAAGCACCGGAAAATAGCGGAATCTCTTTTTTGCCATCAGTGCCTTCACATCATCCACATAGTCATTGGAAGAAAAGGTTATGATATTTTCTTTGGTCATCACATAGGAAATCGGCATGGACTGGCAGACCAGCCTGCCGGCTGTAAAAGTGTCGTAAGGCGTCACAAGGATATGGCATCCTTTTAACTCTGCCATCTCCTGGATTTCCCTGCTCACTTTGCTGCCCATACATACGATGATGCACTGGGCGCCGATCTCAATAGCGCGCTTCTGAACATCGTCTCTGTCCGCGAGGATCACTAAATCCCCCTCTGTCACAAACTGTTCCATCTTGTCGATGCTGGCAGCAGATACCGTTACCTTTCCGTGATCGATGACATCTGAAATATTGCCTGCCGTCATCACACCATCCAGAGTTTTTACCAGATTTTGATACGGAGTCTTTGCCTTTGCCAGAATCTCACTGTCATAAACATCCATGTCCGCATGGGCGATATCACTGATCGTCGCCATACCTTTCAGACGGTTATTTTCCAGGACTGGAAGAGCCACCAGTTTCAGCTTCTTCATCCGGTCCCCTGCCTCCTTGATCGAGATGTCCTGTCTGACACCTTCCACCTCATGCAGCGTGATATCGCTCATACGGGGCCTGATATCGCTCAAAAACTCCGGGGCCTTCACATGAAACTGCTTTAATACAAAACTCGTCTCTCCGTTAACGTTGCCGGCCCTGCGGGCTTCAAATCCCCCTCCGTTTACCTGATTTTTCAGATTCGCGTAGGCGATCGCAGAGCAAATGGAGTCCGTATCCGGATTCCTGTGCCCGATTACATAAGTACTTTTCATGGCTCCTCCTTCTGTTCCATTGGAAGTCTGACAATAAACTCCGTGAAATCCTTATTACTGTTCGCAGTGATCGTTCCCTGATGCAGCTCTACGATCTCCCTGGCGATTGCAAGACCAAGGCCCGCTCCGCCGGTCTCCGTAGACCGCGCTTCATCCAGACGGTAAAACTTTTCAAATAAATTCTCAAGTTTATGCTTCGGTATCTCTTTCCCCTGGTTCCTGATCCTGATCACCGTCTCTTTTTCTTCTCCCGATGCGCTGACCTCGATAGCTGAATTCGGGTAACAGTAGGAAACTCCGTTTCTTAAGAGGTTCTCAAAGACACGAGCCAGTTTGTCCGGGTCCCCGTGGATCAGGATCGAGTCTTCGATCTCCGTGTGGCAGGTCAGGCCGCGTTCTTTAAAGACCGGTTCAAAAGAATCCAATACCTGTTCTAACAAAACATACAGATAGAATGTCTTCTTTTCCAGAGTAATATTCTGAAGATTGTATCTTGTAATCTCAAAAAATTCATTGATCAGGTCCCCCAGACGTTTGGCTTTCTCCAGAGAAATATCTGTATACTTTGCCCTCTGTTCCAGAGGCATATCCGGTGCCTCGCTTAAAAGACTCAGGTATGCAATAACCGATGTCAGAGGAGTCTTCAAATCATGGGCCAGATATACCACCAGGTCATTTTTGCGCTGCTCGCTCTCCTGGGCCTGCCTGCGCTGTTCCTTCAGACTGACCTTGATCTCATTGAGACGGTTTTCCATAGGCTGCAATTCCGGCTCCAGCTCGATCAGATCGCTGGAGTCTGTCAGGATCATATCGATCCCGGATTCAATCTGCCTCAAATAGGTTGTAAACCTGGACATACCCAGATAAAAACTGCATAAGAACAGAAAGATAAATCCCGTAGAAATGATCATGGTCTTATTATCCCAGAAGATCGCACGGTACAGATGAATAGCACTCTCATTGTCGAATCCGAACTGCTCAAAAAAGTGCACCATGCTGTCTGCAAACGGCGCCTGAAGCACTCCGTCCACAAAGACAAAAATAAACAGATAACCAAAGATACCTACGAGCAGGCTGATGCCTAAGGTCTGGAGCATAATCCTGATTTTTAAGCTCCGGTATTTGTTCCACTTACTCCTCAACTTTATATCCCACTCCCCAGACAGTCTTGATCAGCTCTTTATGTCCCATCACCTCTCCGAGCTTTTCTCTCAGGTGGCGGATGTGGACCATAACTGTATTGTTGTTGTTCTTGAAATATTTTTCTTTCCACACCTGCTCAAACAGATTTTCCGAACTTATGACCTTTCCCTTATTCTTAGTGAGTATCCAGAGGATCGAAAACTCCAGAGGCGTCAGTATCACTTCCTCTTCCCCGTACAGACATTGGTGTGTATTCCTGTTCAGCACCAGTCCGGCAATCTCCAGAGTATCTTCACTGCTCTGGCCGCTGCCGTCATTATAGCGGATAAAACGGCGCAGCTGGGCTTTCACCCTCGCCATCAGCTCCAGCGGTTCAAACGGTTTTTCGATATAGTCATCCGCTCCCAGGGTCAGTCCGTTGATCTTATCCATAGATGCTGTCTTTGCGGTCAGCATGATAACCGGAAAGTTATGGTCTTTCCGTATTTCTTTTAATATTTCAAAGCCATCAATGTCCGGGAGCATCACATCCAGAATTGCCAGATCGATCTGCTCCTGTTCCACACATTCCAGTGCCCCGGCACCGTTGTAGAACTTGAACACCTCATAGTTTTCATTTTTCAAATAGAGCTCTATGAAATCAGCGATTTCCTTTTCATCATCTACTACAAGCACATTTGACTGCTTCATTGATACCTCCTATATCTTTTTGCCGCCGTTGATCACCTGAAACGGCACGTCGTCCTGTTTCTTCGCCATATCCGAGAGCGTATGGCCTTTTTTCCCATAAATGGGCGTATGATAAAAAACAGTTTTCAAACAATCGTAAAAAATCTTTTCGTCCTCTTCTTCGGCATCCAGGAGTCTGGATACTTTTACAACCGTATCCAGATAACTGGCACCGTTCTGAATCATCAAAATAATGGACTTCATAATGACCATAGCCTTGTAGCGGTCGTCCTCGATCTCCTCCAGAATATAAGTAAACATCTCGGAGACTCCCGGCCATCCGGTCACGCCGTTGCCCATGGCAAGCGCCACATACTCATCTTCTGTATATTCCTTGAAATTAAGATCCTGATACTCGTTCCACTCGTCAAACACTTCGTTCCGGTCAAGGACCTCACGGCTCACCATAAACAGGCGCTTTGTTTTCTCATTGCGCAGCAGGATGCCGCTTCGCCAAAATACGATCCGGATCAGGAGAAACCTTTCCATCTCGTCATAAGATATCTTCTCCCCTGTCACCTGCACAAAAATATCATAGCAGTAATATACATCGAGAATACCGTAAGTAAACAGCATCCCGAAAATAACCTGCTCCCATCTTGTATGCCTTTCCATGATCTTCCCGGACTTGTGGCTCTTTAAAATAAAATAAAACAGATCCTTTGCCTCTATATTAACAGCCACCTGGTCCTCTTCCACATGAATGAAGCCCAGATACCGGAGCTGCTGAAGATCATTAAAATTGGGCTCCAGTGCAAACTGCCCATCCTTCTGTTCCCAAAGTTCAAACAAAAGTTCAATTGCCTCCAACTGAAGCATCCAGAGAAGAACCTGGGGCTCATCGATGAGTCTGCCGGCGATCTCCCCAGCCAGTTCAAGCTTGGCTGCATCTGCCTGCACCGGCAGAAAGAGGCGTTCACAGATTACTATTAAATTTCTTGTCTTATTGGTAGATAGTTCTTCTACATACGGCCGCTCTGAATACAAAATTCTTGCCATCCTGACCACCTCTTCTTCTAATTTATTGTATCACAGTTTTTTGATTTCTTCTATTCTTTCTATTGCCATATCGTATCCCATCTGATAAGTCTCCCTGAGCACATCGATATCCTTTTCAAAACTGTCAATGGGATGATCCGGCCTGAGAATCACAGCCTTTCCTTCTCTCTCCAGTCTCTCGCAGTACCGGACAGTGCGGTTGTACTCCACATGACGGTTCAAAAGCAGGTCCGGAAGCTTCGGATACTTTCTTTTCAGCAGCCTTGATGTAACCTTATGGCTTTTGCTGAGCTCCTTTTTATATCCCTTTGGTCTTGTGAGTACGATCAAATGCTTGTCATTGCCGTCCCGTATCGCTTTGCGAACCGGGATCGGATCTGCGATTCCTCCGTCGAAATAAGGAACACCGTCCAGATTGATCGCCGGGAAAATAAGCGGCAGTGCGCAGGTTGCCCTCAGCATCATGCACTCCTCATCCAAGTCTTTTCCGTCTTTGTACTCGATTTCCCCGGTCAGGGCATTGGTAACTCCCACTAGGATTTTTCCGTCATATTTGTAAAAGGTGTCCCAGTCAAACGGATATAATTTATTTGGGATCACATTGTAAACAAAATTCAGCCCGAACAGGCTTCTTTCTTTGATAAGATTCTGTCTTCCTACATACCTGGGATCATTTCTGTGATTCATAAGGATCTGAAGATTTCTCTCCCTCTGTCTGGATACGTAAGAAAAGCCGTCACAGATGCCGGCTGACACTCCGATCACATACGGAAACATAATGTCGCAGTCCAGCAGGGCATCCATCACCCCTGCGCTGAAAATAGGCCGGAATGTCCCGCCCTCTAATATTAAACTTGCCATTTTCTCTCACTCCTAACTGCGTTTGGGCACTCCCCGTAATCCGCGGAAATGCTTCTCCTTTCCTTTATTATAACACAAAAACTGGAAACTTATTGTATGAGTTTTTATCACTTGATTGTCTCTTTTGGCTGATATTGCAATTTTCAAACCATTGCACTTTCTAATAAACAATGATACAATACGAAAGATGACCTTTAAGGTCGTTTTTGAAACTAAAATGGGAGCTTTTACGGGCTGAGAGGAAGGATGAACCTTCGACCATCATACCTGATTTGGGTAATGCCAACGTAGGGATTTAGATGCTTATTGTAACGGAAGCATGTACATTAAAAAGTAATGTTCCGAAAACTAAATACTGCATTTTAGATTCCCTCCCGACTGATTGAAACGAGGAGGTTGTAAGATGACTTACACAACACAGATGAATGCCGCCAGAGCCGGCATCGCAACCAAGGAAATGGAAACTGTAGCTGCCTATGAAGGAATGAATCTTCAAAAGCTTATGAATGAAGTTGCCGCCGGAACAATCGTCATACCGGCCAACAAAAATCATAACTGCTTAAAGCCGTTCGGCATCGGCAATTCCCTGAAAACAAAGATCAATGTCAACCTTGGAACATCCAGAGACTGTCTGAATATGGATGTGGAAATGAAGAAAGTAAACCAGGCTGTCTCCATGGGTGCTGAAGCGATCATGGATCTTTCTTCTTTCGGGGACACTCAGACCTTCAGAAGAAAGCTTGTGGCTGAATGCCCGGCCATTCTGGGCACTGTTCCGATTTACGATGCCATCGTATACTACAACAAGGCTCTCAAGGATATCACATCCAGAGAATGGATCGACATATTTAAAATGCATGCGGAAGACGGAGTCGACTTCATGACCATTCACTGCGGGATTAACCGCAGTACTGCAGACCGTTTTAAGGCCATGAAGAGACAGATGAACATTGTTTCCCGCGGCGGATCATTGATCTTTGCCTGGATGGAAGCTACCGGCTGTGAAAATCCGTTCTTTGAATACTATGATGAGATTTTGGACATTTGTAATGAATATGACGTTACTCTAAGCCTCGGGGATGCCTGCCGTCCGGGGTGCATTAAAGACGCCAGCGATATTTCTCAGATCGAGGAGCTGGTAACTTTGGGAGAATTGACGGCCCGGGCCTGGAAAAAGGATGTCCAGGTAATGATCGAAGGACCCGGACACATGCCAATGGACCAGATACAGGCAAATATGAAAATTCAGCAGACTATATGCAAAGGTGCGCCTTTTTATGTGTTAGGGCCGCTGGTTACCGATATCGCCCCTGGATATGACCATATCACTTCAGCGATCGGAGGTGCCATTGCAGCGGCATCCGGTGCAAGCTTCCTGTGTTATGTTACACCGGCCGAGCATCTGCGTCTTCCAAATGTAGACGATGTAAAAGAAGGCATTATGGCTTCAAAGATTGCAGCCCATGCGGCGGATATCGCCAAAGGCATAAAAGGAGCAATCGATTGGGACAACCAGATGGCCAAGGCAAGGCAGAAGCTTGACTGGGAGGCCCAGTTTGATCTGGCTTTAGACCCTGAAAAGGCAAGAAGGTACCGCGCTGAATCAAAACCTGAAAGAGAAGATACATGTACCATGTGCGGAAAAATGTGTTCCGTTCGAAATATGAATGCTGTGTTGGCAGGTGAAGATGTCGACGTAGTATAAACTAAAGGAGGATTTCACAGATTTATGAATGAAGAAAGAGGCAGCTTTTCCAGCAGAATCGGCTTTGTGCTTGCGACTGCGGGATCAGCGGTAGGATTAGGAAACATATGGAGATTTCCATACTTGGCAGCTAAATACGGAGGAGGAAGCTTCCTTTTGATCTATCTGATACTTGCAGTAACCTTTGGGTTTACTCTGATGATCACCGAGATTGCCATTGGCCGGAGAACCGGAAAAAGTGCCATACATGCATTTTCCTATTTTAATAAAAAGTATAAGTTTATCGGTTATCTGACCAGTATCATACCGTTTATTATATTCCCTTATTACTGTGTCATTGGAGGATGGGTAACAAAATATCTGTTTGTCTCAATAAGCGGAAATATCAGCCAGGCGGCTGGAGATACTTTCTTTGAAGGCTTTATCAGCCAATCCGTAAGCCCTATGGTATGGCTCCTGATCTTTGCAGGACTTGTATTAATTGTCGTAGCTCTCGGGGTTGAAGGCGGTATTGAAAAAGTCAGTACGATCCTGATGCCGGTCTTAATTGTATTGTTGATCGGAATCTCCGTATACTGCATTACCAGAAAGGGTGCCATGGAAGGTGTATTGTATTACATCAAGCCAAATCTCAAGGATCTGACACCTACCACATTCCTTGCTGCTCTGGGACAGCTGTTCTACTCCATGTCCCTTGCTATGGGAATTATGATTACATTTGGTTCCTATATGCCGAAAAAGTCTAACCTTGAGAAGTCTGTTTCACAGGTAGAGATTTTTGATACAGGTGTTGCATTCCTGTCAGGGCTTATGATCGTTCCTGCGGTCTTTGTATTTTCAGGAGGCAATGCGGATATGCTTGCATCCGGACCATCCCTGATGTTTAAAATGCTTCCGAAGGTATTTAACAGCATGGCTCTGGGAACTGTCATCGGAGCTGTTTTCTTCATTTTAGTTTTCTTCGCGGCGCTGACTTCTGCGATTTCTCTTTTGGAAACGCTGGTCTCCATCGTAATGGATAAGTTTCATTTATCCCGCATCAGAGCCTGCATTACCATGTTTGTCATTGCAATGATCATGGCAGTGCCGTCATCTCTGGGATTTGGTATATGGGGTCATATTAAGCTTCTTGGCTTAAGTTTTCTGGATTTCTTCGACTTCCTGAGCAACAGCGTCTTGATGCCGATTGCAGCATTCTGCACCTGCATATTTGCCGCTTATGTTATCAAACCAAAAGAAATCATTGATGAAGTGGAAAGTTCAGGAGATTTCAAACGAAAAAATTTATATATTCCAATGATTAGATTTTTTGCACCGATCTGTATCATAGCCATTCTCCTGTTCTCCATATTCCAGGGAATGGGAGTTATCACAGTGTAATAGGTGACCCCTAAAAGTCAGACTTTATTGCGAAGTGGAAAATCCACTTCGCATTTTTCTTTTATGCCGCCAAGAGACTGAGTCTGTATTCAACCGGACTCAGCCATCCTAGCTTCTCTTTTATTCGTTAAAAGTTTTCCATAACAGAATTATCATGGCAGTTTCCTTTTCGGGACATACTCTGAAAAATCCGATGTTCCTGCAATGTACGAACATATGCTTTCATTTGATAGCCCCAGCCCTGGTCTGAATGAAATGTTCTACGACATGGACAGTCAGATGTAATCTCTATTGCTGCATTCAGAGCATTCATTATATTTTTAGAAGATGGTGTTGGTGACACCCCATGGCTTATAATCTCCCTGTTACACAAATCCATAAAAGGGTCTAAATATAGTTTTTTGATCATCATACGACCTTTAGAATCTACATCATAATACTTAAACTCTGTAGTATCAGTCGTAATCTTCTGGTGTGGGATTTTCGTATCAAAACGTCTCCGTAATCTGTTCGGAGCCACTTTTCCAATACTTCTTTTATAAAAGCAGAAGAAGACAGACAGTCACCTGGAAGTATCTGGCCATTTATAATGCTCTGCTTAATTTCCTTATAAAGATTAGGGTGTCAAAAGACTCTTAAATAATAATTGATATTTACTTGCACCTTGAAAATTTAACTCGAAATGGTTTTAGAAGGCAAAGTATAGGAGTTTAGCGCTATTTGATGAATATTTATTCCACGGATTTTTAGGCTACTTTTGATTTTTGACCATCGTTGTCCAGGCTATCGGTATAATCCAATAGCCTTTGAAAATTCAATGCTGCTATTTTAAAACCAAAATAAAACCGATTTTTATTCTTTCCATGAGCTGGTATCTTATCTGCATGATATCTTCTTCTGAGAAGAGACGGGATTGCTTCTACACCATTACGGAAACGTGCATTCTATCAAAAAGTGTCCATCCTCTGTGAACCTGAATTTCGAATAAATTGCATCTGGTTTACGCTCTGTAAAGTTTGTAGTAACCAGTTTAAGATGCTTGTATCGTCGAAGTCTCCAGTACTGTCACACAGATGAATAAGATTCTCGGCTTCATGTGATGTTGCTCTTGCGGAATTTCTATTTCACGTTGGTTCATAATCTTTGCAAGATTTGCTACACAAATGTAAAACAACTCAAGCAGTGAAAGATTTCTGATATTTGCTGAAATCATGAGGCTATCCATACGATGCATTCATGAATCAAGTCCACATCGTGTTTTGTTTCATACGCCGGCACACGTGCTCTGAATCTGCTGAGAGTTCTGTCACTAAGCGGCTGTTCCTCTAAGCTTGTAGTGTGAAGTGCGTACTGATACCGAATGTCAAACATAAGAGCTTCTACTAATTCATCGTCTGTATTACCAAGGGCTTCTTTTAGAATAAGGGCACCTACAATAACATTTACCGGAGTATTCGGGCGAGATGCCTTACTGCTGTACAAAGACGAAAAAATGTTTTCATCTATCGCAGGAAAAACACGATCCGCGAAAAACTTTTGCCCATGATTTTTCCAAGACTCGTTTTTCTCTCTCCTGCTTTTGGATATAATGATGCCCAGGATGGATGGATTTGAAGTATTATCATACATAAACAAATATCAATGGAATGATACACTTGCTGTAATCATGATTTCTTCTGATGATTCCCCGGAAAATATAAAACGCGCTTACAGCTTGGGAGCATTTGATTTTTCAGCCGGCCATTTGATTCAACAATCATCCGCCGCCGTATATCCAATACTATGTTTCTATATGCAAGACAGCGCTGTCTCGAAAATATTATCGCAGAACAGTTTTATGAACAGGAAAGACATAATAAGCTGATGATCTCAATTTTGTCTCACCTTGTAGAATTTCGTAATAATAAGCACTGCCTCATCCCTTCACGATATTGGGAAAATTTCAATTTCTGATGTAATTTTAAATAAACCCGCCCGGCCATCGGCATCATGAATGCTATGATGGAAGCGGCTATCCCGATGGGCTGATGTATATGATGCTCTGACCAGTGAACGGTGCTATAAGAAAGCATATTCACATAATAAAGCATTAAAAATGATTTTATATGGAGAATGTGGAACATTTAATCTGATTCTTCTGCAGTGCCTGCTCGAAATTTCGGATAAAATTGAACTCAGGTTAAAGGGCTCCTCTCTTGACCATAAAGCTGAAAATATGCAGGTAATGAAGAACATAATGGACTTTGACAAGCTGTTCAACCGCAAAAAATATATCTCTTTATCCGAAGAGCAGCGGCAGCTGCAATTATACAGCGTGCTGCAAAATGTTGCTAAAACCATTTCATCGGGTGTGCGAAAGACAGATACTGTAATCCGCTATGGCGGTGATGAATTTATTATACGGAACCGGAAGAACAAAGGAACTGTTCAAAACTGCAGACAGTCTTATGTATCAGGCAAAGATCACAAAAAAGAAGACAGGATGATCAAGGAGGAACAGCATCAATGAACAAAAATAAAAAAAAGAATCCTACTATACGGTTTTTAATCCGCAGCTTCATAGGCCTTCTGCTCTTTAGTATAGCTGTGTTCAGCCTGCTGGGAATTTATATGAATCGAAAAAGCCGAAAGACCATCTATGAAATTGGAGAAATTTATATGTCAGGAATGAATAAGCAAATGTCCCGACATTTTCAGAGCGTCATAAAACTGCGCTTCGATCAGGTGGACGGTATTGTTTCTGTAGTTTCATCAAAAAATCATAACAAAAAGAGCTTATATAAAGAACTTGTTTACAGAGCAAAGGTCAGAGATTTTAACTATTTAGCAATGTGCACTAATGAGGGAAACTTCGAAACTCTCTATGGAGAACCGATACAGCCGATTAATCCAAAACCTTTTGTAGAATCATTAAAACGAGGTGAACAAAGAGTTGCTGTAGGTGTTGATGCGGCTGGAAAGGATGTGGTATTGTTTGGTATTCAGGCTGATTATCCTATGCAGAATGGTGAGAAATGCATCGGTTTGATATCAGCTGTTCCATTGAATTATATCACTGATTTCCTTTCCTTAGATAATAAGGGAGATCTGGTGTATTATCATATCATTCGTCCGGACGGCACTTTTGTAATACGCAATCCCAACACTGAATTATGGGGCTATTTTGACCTGCTGCAAAAGCAGCATAAATCTGCAGGGAAGACATTATCCTCAGATAATTCTCTGAAAGAGTTTGATGCCGCACTGAAAGATAATAAAGAGTACTCTACAGTAATAAAGGGCAGTAAAGAAGACCGTCAGATTTATAGTATACCATTACCTTATTCTGAGTGGCATCTGATAACAGTGATGCCTTACAGCATATTGGATGAGACCATAAACAGCCTGAGCTTTCAGCGTATGACCATTACTCTGCTGGCCTGTGCTTCTATATTAATTAGTCTGGCATGGATATTTTTCCGTTATTTTTTCATGACCCGTGTGCAGCTGCAGGAGTTGGACAAAGCCCAACAGAATGCGCTTAAAGCAAGTAAGGCAAAGAGTGAATTCCTGGCCAACATGAGTCATGATATCCGTACTCCCATGAATGCAATTACAGGTATGACTGCGATTGCAACAGCCCATATAGATGACCCGAAGCAGGTAAAGAACTGTCTGAAAAAAATTGCATTGTCGAGTAAGCATCTGCTGGGACTTATAAACGATGTTTTGGATATGTCTAAAATCGAAAGCGGTAAATTGACATTAACTACAGAACAAATCTCCTTAAGTGAGGTTGTGGATGAAATTGTAAGCATTATACAGCCGCAGATGAAGGCAAAACAACAAAGTTTTGATGTGCATATCGAAAACATTTTCACAGAAAATGTATGGTGTGATGGAGTCCGCCTAAACCAGATTCTGCTGAATCTTTTGTCTAATGCGAATAAGTACACACCTGAAAAAGGTTCTATCCAATTATCCATATGCGAGGAGAACTCTCCAAAAGGGGAAGACTATGTACGTCTTCATATTAATGTCAAGGATAATGGAATTGGTATGTCACCGGATTTTCTGAAAAAGATTTATCAGTCCTATAGCCGCGCTGATGAAACAAGAACTCGTAAAACTGAGGGCGCCGGTTTAGGGATGGCAATTACAAAATATATAGTGGACGCCATGGATGGAACAATCGATGTACAGAGCGAACCAGATAAAGGTACAGAGTTCCATATCGAATTTGATTTTGAAAAAGCCCCTGCTTTGAATGTGAATATGGTTCTCCCCTCTTGGAACATACTCATAGTTGATGATGATGAATTATTATGCCAAACCGCTGCAAATACGTTAAGATCCATGAACATAAAAACTGATTGGACGCTGAGCGGAAAAAGGGCTTTGGAATTGGTCATGGAACATCACAGAAAAAGAAATGATTATCAAATTATTCTATTAGACTGGAAGCTTCCTGATATGAACGGCCTTCAGATTGTACAGGAGATCCGGTGTGAACTAGGAAATGAAATACCTATTCTGCTGATTTCTGCATACGATTGGAGTGAATTTGAAATAGAAGCCCGTGAGGCAGGTATTAATGGTTTTATTTCCAAACCACTCTTTAAATCAACTTTATTTTATAGTTTGCGTCAATTTATGGAAAATGAACACACAAAAGACCAGATTTCGGATCAGGATTTTGATATGTCCGGCCATCGTATCCTGCTTGCTGAAGATAACGAACTTAACTGGGAGGTCGCAAAAAAGCCTGTTGACGTAAAAGAATTAACCGGCATTCTGAAAAAATACTTAAAATAAATTTATTAACAAAAGCGCATGCTCTTGTCATGCGCTTTTATTAATCACTGAAAAAGCTCTCAATCGGCCCCTGTTTTTTCTATACTGCTTTAACAACAATCCTTCATGGTCTTTCCTTCGCCGCACAGTCCTTCAAAGTCTTTTGTGAATGCGCCTACTGCGGCGGTTACAGCGTCATTTTTGATCAGTCCCTCTATGACATCCGGCGCGATGGTTGCAGCACCGATCCCATAGGCACAGAGTTCCAATACCTGCTGCGAATTCTTGAAGCTGGCAGCCAGCACTTCTGTTTTAAGCCCATTGTTCTGAAAAATATCGTGAATCTTCTTCACCGTCTCAATTCCATCGGCCCCCAGATTATCGATACGGTTTACATATGGCGCTGCATAAGCGGCGCCTGCCTTTGCCGCTAAAAATGCCTGCATCGGAGTATAAATGGCCGTGGCCGTTATCTTTACCCCTTTGGCAGACAGAAGTTTCATTGCCTTTAATCCTTCCCTTGTAGTGGGGACTTTAATATATGTATTCTCTCCAAGTCGTTTTTGCATTTCTTTTGCTTCTGTGACCATATCTTCGGCACTCTTTGAGACAACCTGCACGTGAAGGTCCGCATCTTTTCCGATAAATTCACGAATTTCACCAAGCACCTCATATGGAGGCCGTTTGCTCTTGGCTAGGATGGATGGGTTGGTAGTTACCCCTTCCACAGGAAAATACTCATATAAGTTTTTAATAGCTTCCACATCTGCATCATCAATAATAAATTTCATCTTGTTCTCCTTTTTTTAAATTTCCATGATCGTATTGCTTACACCGCCCTGTCTTGCCCAGCTCTCAAATTCTCTCATCTGTGATTTGGAATACATCTCTGGATTTTCGGCAAAACAGAACTCTTTGCCAATTAAATGATACTTGGCTTCCGCCAGGGGGTTATAGTTTAGAATTTCATATGAAACATCGGGATATATCCTGCTGATATATCCGGCAATTTTCGTAAGATTATCTCTGTACGCGGTAAGGCCCGGGATCATCGGTGTCCGTATGATGACCTGGTCTTTCTTTTCCGATTCCAGCAGATACCTTATATTTTCTTTGATCTTCGGATTTGGTACTCCCACGTACTTTATGTGTCTTTCCCCATCCATTATTTTAAAATCTGCAAAGATCAGATCCAGATACGGCAAAAGTTTTCCAAGTACCTCCTGTTCTGCATACAGGGAAGTCTCTATCGCAGTATGAATTCCTTCTTTTTTGCACTGCTCCAGTATTTCCAGTGCAAACTCCCATTGAAGCAGCGGCTCTCCTCCTGACAAAGTGACTCCGCCGCCATGCCTGTAAAATACCATGTCTTTTCTGATCTCTTCCATCACTTCTTTCACGCTGTACTCCCTGGAATCCATGGCGATAGCACCTGACGGGCACAATTCTGCAAGATATTCCCAGTCTTCCGACGCGTCAATATCCATGAGCATCGTATCTCCCCTGCATTTCATTCCGCCGTTCACGCTTTCTGCCGCACACATTTTACAGTGTATGCACCGGTTCTCAAAATATAGCGGACGCCGCCTTAATGAAATCCCCTCCGGGTTCTGACACCACACACAGGACAGGGGACAGCCTTTGAAAAAGACCGTCGTCCGGATACCGTCCCCGTCATGGGTTGAAAATCTGCGGATGTCAAAGATTGTTCCTTTCATATCATATGTCTCCGTAGCTGGTGCGGGCGATGATCTCATTCTGAAGTTCATCTGCAAGTTCTGTGAAATATGCGGTATATCCGGCCACCCGGACCGTAAGGCCCCTGTACTGCTCCGGATTTTTCTTTGCTGCTATGAGATCCTCTCTCCGCACAACATTAAACTGTATATGAGGGATTTCCAGGTCTACAAAGCTTCGCAGAAACCCGGCAAATTTTCGGATACCGGATTCGTTTTTAAAAAATTCAGGCAGAAATTTCATATTCAGCAGCCCTCCGTTTGTGGTAAGATTTTTATCCAGTTTTGATACGGATTTCAGGACCGCCGTCGGACCTTTCATATCTCTTCCATAAACCGGAGACATACCGCCGTCGGCAAGAGGCTCTCCTGCGTAGCGTCCGTCCGGTGACGCCCCGACATTTTCCCCCATGGGTACATGGGCTGAGACTGTATACATTCCCGTGTGGTATGGACCTCCGCGGTAGTTTTTAAATGTGCGCAGACGGTTTTTAAAATATTCGGCCCATTTTGTACCCATGGCGTCCACCCAGTCCACGTCGTTTCCGTACTTAGGCACTTTATTTAAGAGCATGGTCCTCATGACCTCATCTCCTTCAAAGTTTGTCTTTAATGCATGGAGCAGTCTTTCCGGCTCAATTTTCTTATCATCATAGACCATCTGTTTTACTGCCGCCAGGCTGTCTGCAAGATTTGCCACCTGGATCATCTGGATACCGGATAAGTTGTATTTTGCTCCTCCTGCTGTCACGTCTATTCCTCTTTCCATACAGTCGTCGATTGATGCTGAGAGAAACGGAGACGGCAGCAGGTCGATGTGTGCCTTCTCTACCTCCTCACAGGCCAGGATCATTTTGTCCATGAAATAATCGATCTGTTTTTGGAATGCATCTTCCAGTTCCTCAAACGTTTCATAAGTCTCAAGGCTTCCGTAATCAGGAGCGATCTTCTCTCCTGTGAGCAGACAGATTCCGCCGGTCATTGCGGCTTCCAGCGCCTTATTCAGATTAAACATGGCAGAATCGCTCCATCCGAGGTTATTTCCCTGTGTCGTCAGCTCCACGCATCCAACGATGGCATAATCCATGGCATCTTTTTCTTCGATCCCAAGCTCCATGACGGATGGGATCACTGCTTTGTCATTAAAAAACTGAGGCATTCCGCTGCCCTTTGACACGACACGGACCGCTTCAAATAGAAGATCATCCCCTGTGCCCTCGTGGAGCCTCACGGAAAGGTTCGGCTGAGGAAGTCCAAGGTGTTTCTGGGCCTCCAGGAATAAAAACGAAAGATCATTGGAATAATCATTTCCATGCTCATCCTGGCCTCCGACAGCTATATTAAACCCGATCGGAAATCCTGCGAAATATTTTGCACCGTGAGAATTTCTCATATAAACGATCTCATTGAATTTGAGCCACATACATTCGATGATTTCGAGTGCATCCTGTTTTGTGATTCTTTCTTCTTTTATGTCATTCTCATAGTAAGAGATCAGGTGGCGGTCCAGACGCCCCGGTGAAAATGAAGAAGCATTGGATTCCATCTGCAGAACCACAAACAAAAACCATATAGACTGCACCGCTTCATGAAAGGTCTCTGCTGGATGCTGACTCAGCTTTTTGCAGTTTTTTGCCACACAGATCATAGATTCTTTCTTGGCTTCATCGTCCTGATCTTCTGAAAGCTCCATCATCAGGTCATGATAGCGCAGCATAAAGTTTCTGACGCCTTCCATCACCAGAACGACACTTTCGTAGAAATTTCTCTGCTCCTCACTGCAGGATGTAAGTTTCTCTCTTGCCTGTTCCTGAAGTCCTGCCGGACCAAGCTTCAGCCATGTCACGCAGTTAGGGCAGATATGCCCCTGGGCATGGTCCTTTTGGTTAATCTTCACTACTTTTGATATCTCGTTTATTTCTTTTCCATATCTCTCATTTAGGACATCTTCCAGAGACTTTCCTTCCCAGTAAGGTTTAATCTCTTTTCTGAATGTTTCAATGTCTTCCGGATGGACATGGAACTTATCCTGCGGCCTTGTGGGAAGAGTCTCAAACTCCTTATCCACCCATGTGCTTCCGCTTTCCGGAAAGACCACCCCATAGCGGACTCCTGCCGTGCGGTTGCCCACAATCAGTTCCTCCGGTTCTGCACTGATCTTAATCTTCTCCAATGATGCTTTTAATGCCAGCGCTCTCTGAATGATCCTCGGCTGATCCTCATGTCGTTTGTAGCTGTCCGTTATAATGAGTGCCTGCTCAATGGAAGCATACCTTGGTTCCGATAACATTTTATCTTTTAAGTATTTTACTCTGTCTGTCTGAAAAACACCCTCCATATACTGCTCCTTCCCTGTTTTGTTCTATATATTTAAATTTATTGTTTTATATTATTATATATTATTTATTATTGTTTTGCAAGACATAATGCAAATTTAGTGTATTAAAAAATTTTTCTTCGTACTATCTTTGTCCACTGCTGATTCGTTATATATAATAAGTGGATAAGTATTTTAAAGTTCCAGCAATGAGAAAGGAGGAAAATTATGAATTTGGAAGAAAGGATGAAAAGGTATAAAGAAACCGTACAGGCAGAACTGCATGAGGAAAGAATACAAGAAACAATCCGCAAATCAAAAACTGCCTTTTTAACGGCAGAACGGAAAAGAGTGCTGTCTTACCGTGAATTTTTATGGATACAGACAAAAATCATACAAAAAAAGTGGTGGGTTCTCCAGTTCTTACTTCTAGTGACATTGTGGATTCTTTTAACCTCTGTAACCGATGAAATATACGCAAAAAAAGTATGGGGGGTAATGGCGTCACTGTTTGTAATACTTATGATTCCTGAACTATGGAAAAACAGGTCATATGAGTGTATGGAAATAGAAGCTGCTTCTTACTATTCTCTGAAACAAGTATATGCGGCACGTATGCTGTTATTTGGCATTATAGATACCTTTCTGATTACTGTATTTTGCGGGACTGCTGCAGCGGGACTGCATTTTGGGGTGTCAGAGCTGGTCATTCAATTTCTTTTTCCATTGAGCATCACTGCCTGTATTTGTTTTGGTATATTATGCAGCAAATATTGTTTCAGTGAAACGGCAGCAATCATTTTATGTATTATATGGAGCGCCGTATGGCTGTTTATCATTTTAAATGAAAGTCTATATAAAATCGTTGCTGTTCCGATCTGGTTTACTTTATTGGGATTTGCAATTCTCTTCCTTGTCTTTGCTGTCTGCCGTATTTTAAAAAGTTGTAATAAATATTTGGAGGTGCCGCTTGATGAAATTAGAACTTGATCATTTAACAAAAAAATTTGGAGATTTTACTGCTGTAAACCATATAAATCTCACTATGAAAAACGGAGTATATGGTCTGTTGGGAGTAAACGGAGCAGGAAAAACTACGTTAATGAGAATGCTGTGTACCTTGCTGAAACCTACAAGCGGAACGATCCGCTGTGACGGCAGAGATATTTTCAAAATGGACAGCGAATACCGCAGATTATTAGGATACTTGCCGCAGGAATTTGGGTTTTACCCACAATTTTCGGTGCAGGATTATTTGCTTTATATTGCAGCATTAAAAGGAATCCCTCCTGCTGCCGCAAAAGAGCGGGTAAAGGAATTACTTTTTAAAGTAGGGCTTTCAAAGGCAGCGCATAAAAAAATGAAAAAATTATCCGGCGGCATGAAACGCAGGGCAGGGATTGCACAGGCAATGCTGAATAATCCAAAAATCCTCATACTTGATGAGCCCACGGCAGGGCTTGACCCAAATGAAAGGATTCGTTTCCGAAACTTAATCAGTGAACTCTCAGAGCAAAGACTGGTTCTTCTGTCTACTCACATTGTTTCTGATATTGAATATATAGCCAATGAAATCTGGCTGATGAAAGACGGAGAGCTCATGCACAAAGGATCTGCAGATGAAATCATAAACTCTATGCCGGAAACAGTATGGGAATGTTTTGTAGAAAAGAATATGGTCTCTGATTTTATAAAAAAGTACAGGATTTCCAATATGAAAACAGAACCGGACGGAATTATTTTGCGCATTATTTCTCAGGAAAGGCCGTTTACAAATGCCAAATGTGTAAAAGCATCATTAGAGGATGTATTTTTATATTACTTTGGAGAAAAGGCAGGTGATGAAAATGCTGCGATTTGAACTGAAAAAAATATTTTCTAAGTTTAAAAACAGGATAGCCGTTCTGGTTTTATTGGTGACCCTCATTCTAACCAGTATTCTGACAATTAACAAAGTTGAGTATATTGATGATAACGGAAACAGCTCGACTGGAATCTCAGCGGCAAAAAACCTTAGAACAGCCCAGAACAAATGGGCAGGTGATCTTACCGAGGATGTCCTTCAAAAGGTGCTGGAGAAAAATAAGAAAATTAAAAATTCCAAAGAAGCATTGTCAGATGACCTGCTGGAACAGGATAAAGCATTTGCAAAAATACAGGATATTACCGGCATTCTTGATGTTATTAATTGTGCATTCAGTGAATATAGAGATTACGACGGTTTTGCGGCTGACCATGTTTCCGGCAGGGATGTGAAAAATATTTACAAAAAAAGAATTTCTGCTTTAAAAGAATATCTTGATTCGGGAAAAGAAACTTTTACGGATGAACAAAAAAAATTTTTGATACGGCAATATAAAAACCTGGAAACACCTTTTCACTATGAATATATAGGCGGATGGAGCGCATTGCTGCAAAACATATCCACATTTATTCTGATTTTAGCGTTAATCATTGGTTTTTTGGTATCCGGTATTTTTTCAGATGAGTTTCAGACAAAGGCAGATTCTATTTTCTTTTCAGCCAAATTAGGAAGGAGTAAAGGGATTTTATCAAAGATGTGGGCGGGATTTTTAATTACCACGGTTTTTTATGTTGTTTTTGTGTTTTTATATACTCTGACTGTACTTTTCGTATTGGGCACAGACGGTGCAAATTGCCCTATTCAGCTGGACATGTGGAGAAGTGTTTATAATATTTCTTTTCTGCAGGCATATCTATTTATTGCAGCAGGCGGTTATATTGGTACGCTGTTTGCTTCCATACTTGCTATGCTTGTATCGGCAATCACACGTTCGACTCCAACAGCCGTCATTGTGCCGTTCATTGTACTGTGTGCGCTTCCTTTTTTAAGCAGGATCATTACATTGCCGGGAGTGTGTTCTTTCTTTCCGGATCAGTTATTAGAAATATATATAGATATTAAAGAATCCGGACTTGTGGAATTAGGAGGAAAAGTCATGACCACAGCAGCCGTTATCATTCCTGTATATGCGGTCATATGCTTAATTCTTCAGCCTGTATTATACAGGATCTATCAAAAAGCAGAGACAAGATAGATAAAACGGTATAAAAGGGGGCGGCTTTACGAAAGCCGCCCTTGTTTTTGTTTAAAGTTCCTTCACCATTTTTTCCAACTTCGTAATGATTGCCTCTGCCTTCTTCACAGCATCACTGACTCCTACTTTGACCTTTGGAATATTTTCAAATCTGTCCTCATCCTTGATCGGCATATCCTTCGTAAGGATCACCGCATCCGTTCCGATCAGATCTTCCGGTGTAATCTGGTTCTCTATCCCGATAGACCCCTGTGTCTCCACTTTAATCTCGATCCCGTGTTTCCTGGCCGCTTTCTCCAGCGCCTCCGCTGACATATAGGTATGTGCCACCCCTGACGGGCATGCCGTAACCGCTAAAAATTTCATGATAGAATACCTCCTCTAGATTTTCTGATGTTCTTTATTCAAATGAAAGATCAATGTCTAAATCCCCTTCGTCTGTGCCTGCTGCCTCTTCTGTAATATCCTTCTTCAGCAGAATCATCAGCCCCGCAGTCACTCCGACGGCAATGGCAAGGGATACAAGAAATCCAATTGGATTTCCAAGGACAGGAATCATAATCAGGCCGGACCAGGCAACAGGATTTGTAATATTGAACAGATAACCCACGGCTCCGCCTACAGCCGAACCGATCATGGTCGATGGAATGACACGCAGCGGGTCGTTGGCCGCAAACGGAATAGCTCCCTCAGTAATCCCTACACAGCCCATGGCAACTGCACTCTTTGCTGCTTCTCTCTCTTCCTGGGTAAACTTTTTCTTTGCTAAAAATGCTGCCAGAGCACATCCAAGCGGCGGTGCTGTCATTGTCACAGCCATAGGCCCTGCATATGTATACACGCCGGCACTTACCGTAGCCACGCCAAAGGTATATGCTACCTTATTAAATGGTCCGCCAAAGTCAAAGCCTGCTAGCAGTCCGCATACTGCACCTAAAATTACTTTATTCCCATTTCCCAAATGCTCCATAACCTTTGTCATTCCGTCCATAATTCCTGCGATCGGTGCTCCAAGGACATACTGCATAAATCCCATGGTTATTAAAGAACCGACGATCGGAATGATCATGATGGGCATGATGGAGCTCAATGCTTTCGGCACTTTGATCTTTTTTAAATAGTAGCATACAATTCCGCCAAGAAGTCCTGTTACGATTCCTCCCAGGAATCCGGCTCCGACACTGATGGAGATCATTCCTCCAACAAATCCGGGACAAATACCCGCACGGTCTGCGATGGATGCCGCAATATATGCTGACAAAACCGGTACCATCAAATTCAGCGCGGTAGAACCAAAGTTCCATAAAGTTGCCATCCAGGTCCCTTCCGGCGGAACACCTCCCTGCCCGTATGCCATGACGGCAACTGCCATTAAAATACCTCCGGTCACTACAAACGGAATCATATGGGACACTCCGTTCATCAGATGTTTTCTTGTATCTTTAAAAATACCTGCAAGTTCGTTCATCTTCTCTCTCCTCCTTATAGTATCAGTTCCAACACTTCTTTTTCATTGGTTACATTCATGAGCTGCTCTCTGAAGTCATCATGGATGATCTTTCTTGACAATTTCGCCAGAATCTCCAGATGCTTATCTCCCTGTCCCGGGTCCGGAACTGCGATCTGAAAGACCATCTGGACTTTTTCATTCGCCCACTGCACCGGGTCTTTCAGCCTTGCAAATGCCAGAGACGGTTCCTTTACATGGACCGATTTCGCATGGGGTGTGGCGATCAGAAATCCTATACTTGTCGGCGCTCCCTCCTCTCTCTTTATAACATCCGCCACATATGCCGCCCTGTCATTCAAACGTCCCTGTTCTTCCATTACTCCGGCAATCTTAGAGACTGTTTCTTCCGGTGACGCCGCTTCCAGGTCAAATACGATCAGTCCTTCATTCATTAATTCCATAGTTCTTTACTCCTTTTGCTTCTTCTGCCGCTTTTAGCATGTCTTCACAGCATTGCTTTACTGTCTTTCCTTTAAGAAACAATCCCGATGTTCCTCCGGTTAAGATGTCTGCCCCGGCTTTTACCGCTCTCGGAATCGTATCCTGATTGATGTTGCCGTCTGCCTGAATCTTCGTCTTCAGTCCTGCATCGTTCAGCATCGTCCTCATCTGCCTGATGTGACCGAGGGCCCCCTCCTGCATCTTTTGTCCTGAAAACCCGGGGTCGACTGTGAGTTTTAAGATCCAGGCCGCTTCACCTGCCAGTGTGATGAAATTCTCCCCCGGGGGTGTCGTGGATTTATATGCCAATACCGGCTGGACACCCGCTTTCCTGATCTGTTCAAGCACCCTGAGAGGTTCTTTCATCGCCTCATAGTGTACCGCTATGTAATCTGCTCCCGCATCGGCATACATGCCGATATAGCGCTCTGGCTCATAAGCGGCCAGATGAGCTTCTATGGGGAGGCTGGTTATGCCTCTCATCTGTTTTAAGAGTGTTTCCGATAATATGAAACAATCATTAAACCTTCCATCCACCATATCATAGTGAAAAAACGAGATTCCCGCTTCCTCGGCTTCCTCTACGGCATCTGCCAGATGACACAGATCCATGCAGGAAACAGATGCAGAAACCATAAGTTCCTTTTCCGCTGCTCTTTTCATAGCTTTCCTTTCTTTTTATTATTTATCCTTGTTTATTATTATTTTATATTTATTTATATTATTATTCAATATCTCTTTTGTTCTCTTTTTGCAGTTGTATATCTGCAAAAACGCTGCACTGCACCGAGGCAAAACCAAAAATTGCGGGTAAACAACTGCAGTTTATGACATAGCGTTCAGTCTCTCTTCATTATATAAAAAAAGAAAGTGCCCAAAAGACACCTTCTTAATCCGAATTCATCATGATAATATTCTTGATCTCTTCTTTATTACCCGCTTTCCTTATGAGTTTTGCCGCATTCTTTTCCATCGTCATTTCGTAAAATGTTTCAAAAAATGCTCTGGTGGACTGAATGTCTTCAAAATTCAGCGCCAGTAAAAATATCACATCCACGCTTCCCTCATCCCACTCAACTTTATGGTCCGTCTTTATGATCGCCACAGCCGGCTTTTCAACGAGATTTGCCATGCCATGTGGAACCGCAACGCCTCCTCCCAGCACGGATACGCTGATCTCTTCCCTTCTCAGTACATCCTCATAAAAGCCGTCCTTTACATAGCCCCCGTCCTGCAGCTTTCTGCACACCTTATGTAACAGGGCTTTTTTCGTCAATGTCCCCGACTCCAGAAAAATCAGTTCGTCCTCCATCAAATTCTTAATGGTCCATCGTTTTTCCAGATTCTTTTTCTCTTCTTTCATCTCATGACAAATTTTCTTGATCCTGAAGACATCCTGCTCTCCCACAAGCGGAGTCGTGTAAACCACATAAGGGTGTTTGATCTTCAATGAGGGAACCGTGGTGATCACAAGGTCATACTGACTCTCATCGATCATGACTCCTGCATTTGCCGGGAGTACAGATGTAACATTGATATCCATAATCTTATGTTCGATCTTCCTGGTAATGATCTGAGCGATCCCCACTCCGCCGCTGCCGATAACGACTGTATTGATGTCCCTCTTATTCTGAACCATGGCCCCGCCAAAGAGAATTGCCATATATGAGATCTCATCTTCCGTCGGAAATGCGCCCACAAGGCTTTCATATTCTTTGCTTGCCGTAAAACAGGCTGAAAATATGGCTGAGTACGTCCTCTTTATCTCTTCCAGAAAAGGATTTTTAATCTCAAACCCAAACTTTACTCTTATGAAGGAACTGTTCAGAAATAAGGCTGTACTTGTCTTTAGCAGAGGATCTTCCCTGAAATCTCTCCCCACGATGGAAGAAATGTACTGAATCATGTTCTGGGCGGCGTCTTCGATATCTATCTCTTTTTCGATCAGAAATTTTTTATTAACAATGCGGCTGCTGTTCTGTACTTCCGCTCCGAGAAGCAGAAGATATAGATACAATCCCTCCCTCGGGTCAATGTTCATCCGGAATTGTCTGTTCAGAAGTCCTGTGAGTATGTCGGTCCAGTCGGCGATCTCCTCTACCAGTGTAAGTCTGCTGATCATAGACTCTTCCAGACAATGTCCTCCTCTCAGCCGATTCATCTGACTGCTCGTATATTCGGCCAGCATACAAAATGTATAATCATTAAACTGCATGCCGATCTGTCTCTCCAGCTGCTGAATACAGGAAATTACCTTATCGGCTGTGCTCTTTCTGTACTGAGATAAAAATCTTGCATATGTCACCGGATCGATTCTGTAATCCGGCACTGTGGCTGACTTCGGAGCCTCCTCCAGATAAACTTTCTGATTTTGGCATACCAGAACTTTTCTCAGGTCAAATTCCCGGCCCTGTATGACAATTCCTTTTCCCACGATCTGCCTGATACATACTCTGTCCGGCTCTAAAATCTTATTTGCCTTCTCGATATCTGTGCGGATCGTGGATTTGGAGACAAACAGCTCCTCCGCAAACAAAGACGCCGTGTAAGGCTCCCCATTTTCAATCAGAGTCCTGACAATATAGCGCATCCGGTATTTTCTTGTTTCGCAGGGGATCAGGTCTTTCGGAAATAAGTGTTCCAATTCTTTTCTGTGCAGCCCTGCCTGAAGACAGACCCCTCTTCCCCTCCGGCGGACAAGCTGATATCCATTCTCTTCACAAAATTCAGCTGCCTCTTTCATATAATTATGTACACTCCGCTCAGAAATCTCCAGCATCCCTGCAATTCTCTCATAGGTGATAAAATCATCATCCTGATGGATCAGCACTTTCATTATTTTTTGTGCAGTCTTGGAAAGCATAGGAACTCCTTCTTATTACTTTTTATTACTATTTATTGATATATATTATTTATTATTTTAGACTTTCCTATGATTTCTGTCAACGCTCACTTAAAGACATCCCTTCCACTATCAGTAAAAACCACTGAAAAAGGCCAGAAAATATCCTGTATTTTCTGGCCTTCCCATATCACTCTTTTATTATTCTGTTGGTTTCAGGTTTTTCAGTGAAATATCCAGGATCGGAGCCGAATGGGTCAATGCCCCGGAAGATACGAAATCCACTCCAATCTCTTTGATCTTCTTTAACCGTTCCTTAGTCACATTGCCGGAACACTCTGTGAGAGCACGGCTTCCGATGATTTTAACTGCTTCCTTCATCATTTCATCCGACATGTTGTCCAGCATAATAATATCTGCACCTGCCTCCAGGGCGTCATTCACCATGGCAAGATTTTCGGTCTCTACTTCAATCTTCCGCACAAATGGAGCATAGGCTCTTGCCGCATAGACTGCCTCCCGGACCCCTCCGGCAGCGCCGATGTGGTTGTCTTTCAGCATCACCCCGTCAGAGAGATTATAACGGTGATTCTTGCCGCCTCCGACCGTTACCGCATATTTCTCAAACGGACGCATATTCGGTGTTGTCTTTCTCGTATCCAGAAGCTGTGTGGAGGAACCTTCTAATTCTTTTACGAGGGAATTGGTAAACGTTGCGATCCCGCTCATTCTCTGAAGATAATTCAGCGCCGTCCTCTCTCCTGACAGCAGGACCCGGATGTCTCCTCTGAGCACTCCCATAAGCTGACCGGCTTTGATCTCGTCTCCATCACTCAGCTTTGTCTCGAAAATTACGTGTTCATCCAGAAGTGTGAATACGCGGTGAAACACTTCCAGGCCTGCGACAATTCCGTCCTCTTTACAGATCAGCTCGACCTGTCCCTGTCTTGGTTCTGGCATGACAGCATTGGTGCTGACATCCTCTCCGGTGATGTCCTCTTTTAACGCATTCAGCAGATACTCATCAATATTTACCGCCATTGTTACACCATTTATCATAGAAATCCCCATCCTTTCTTTTGATCTCTTCCAGCACAAGACGTTTGTTCTCCTCCTGAATACCGAAAATATCATGATACTTTGCTAAATCAACCTGGCATTCTGAAGGCTTTTTTGGTGCCTTTGCAATATCCTCGGCGGATTCCAGGGCAAAAACAAGAGATTCCAGCAGAGAATTGCTTGCCAGCCGATTCTTTCCATGGACTCCATTGCAGCTGGTTTCTCCCACTGCATATAAATCCTCCATGGATGTACGGCTTCTTAAATCTACCTTGATTCCTCCCATAAAATAATGCTGTGCGGGAGTCACCGGAATCCATTCCTTCGTCATGTCATATCCTTCTTCCAGGCACTGCTTATAAATGTTAGGAAATCTTTGTCTGATCCGCTCTCCGTCCAGATGAGTCACAGACAGCCGCACATAATCGGTCCTATCTTTCTCCATCTGCTCACGGATGGCCGCGGTCACAATATCTCTGGGCAGCAGCTCATCTATAAACCGTTCCCCGTCTTTATTGTATAAATAGGCTCCTTCCCCTCTGACAGACTCCGAGATCAAAAAGCTCCTGCCCGGCTTGTCAGAATAAAAAGTAGTCGGATGAATCTGTATGTAATTGATATTCTGGATCTCCACGTTATGGCGCAGGCAGATTGCCAACCCATCTGCGGTGAGATGTCTGTAATTGGTGGAATGTCTGAACAGTCCTCCCATTCCTCCCGTTGCGAGTACGGTCTTTCCTGCATAGATGCAGTCCACATCTCCTTTGGATGTCACATAGACAACTCCCCGGCAGGCCCCTTTTTCCTCAATCAGGTCGATCATCGTAGAGTGAGTAAGGATCTCAATGTTATCCCGTCGTTTCACTTCCTCATAGAGCTTGCCCGTAATTTCTTTTCCTGTCACATCATCATGATGAAGAATCCGGAAAATGGAATGTCCCCCCTCCCGGGTATACTCAGTCTCCCCATCTCTCTGATCAAACTGAACGCCGAATCCGATAAGCTCATGGATGATTTCCCTGGAACGGGTGATCATCTTATCCACGGCTGCTCTGTCATTTTCATAGTGTCCTGCCTTCATGGTGTCTTCAAAGTACAAGTCGTAATCTTCTTCATTGCGCAGTGCGGAAATTCCTCCCTGCGCCAGAAAGGAATCACTTTCCTCTACTTCTGTCTTGGTAATCATAATGACTCTGTAATCTTTTGGAAGGAACAGAGCGTGAAACAATCCCGCAGCGCCGGTTCCAACCACAATTACATCTGCTGATCTCATAATTAAAAATAATCCTTTCCCCCGGATAAACGGCTGCTTTTTATCTACTGAGCGATACGCAGCATCTTATCCAACGCTTTCTTTGCGTCAAGACGCAGTGTCTCATCCAATTCCACCTGGTTTTTCATATCTCTGAGTGTGTCTCTGACATTTTCAAGGGTGATCCTCTTCATGTTCGGACAGAACTGTCTGTGTCCCACAGAATAAAACGTCTTGTTCGGATTCTTCTGCTTAAGTTCGTATAATACCCCCATCTCTGTACAGATGATAAACTTGTCCGCATCAGATGCAGTGGCATAATCGATGATCCCGGATGTGCTCCCTACATAGTCGGCCAGTTCCACTACATCCATCGTACACTCAGGATGTACAAGGATCTCTGCATCCGGATGTGCTTCCTTGGCTTTCTTAACATTGTCTGCGGTAATGCTTGTATGTACATGACAGAATCCGTCATTGTAAATAAAGTTCTTCTCCGGTATTTTTGATCCGATATATCTTCCCAGGTTTTCATCTGGAATAAAGAAAATATTCTTCTGAGGCAGAGCCTTTACAATCTTCATGGCATTGGAAGATGTCACACAGACATCCGAATAAGACTTGATCTCTGCCGTGGAATTTATATAACAGACCACTGCCAGATCATCATACTCTTCTCTTACTTTCCGGATCTTGTCCAAGTCTACCATATGGGCCATCGGACAGTCAGCCAGCTGGTCCGGCATGATCACAGTCCTGTCAGGATTCAGGATCTTTGCACTTTCTCCCATAAAGCTTACACCGGCAAAACAAATCACATCTTTCGACTCATTCAGCGCTACCTTTGCGAGGTAATACGAATCCCCAACATAATCCGCAATTGCCTGTACAGCATCATCTACATAATAATGGGCCAATAGGACCGCATTTCTTTCTCTTTTTAAATCTTCAATCTCTTTTGCGAGGTTATCCATCCTTTTCCTCCTTAGCAAGGGAATTATCCCAACTGATATGATTCCATATTAAGATTAAATATACCACTTTGATCAATTGTTATCAAGTATTTAGAGGGAGTTTCCGGCATAAATGCTTAACTTATAACAACAAAATACTTAAAACAGCATCCTTATCAACGCCGCCGATTCCGTTGATAAAGATGCTGTCTTCTTAGAGATTATGAATACAAAATTCTTTCAATTCCTCTTCTGCCTTTTTCTCATCCGCACCATCTATGATAAAGGTTACTACTTCATGCTGATGAGCCCTGAGTGTCAGAAGAGATATCATATTTTTGGCATTCGCTCTCTGAGATCCCTTTTCCAGAGTTATTTTGCTCTGGTACGTCCGCGCCTTCTCCACCAGCAGTACAGCCGGACGCGCATGGATCCCAATGGGTGACTGCACCTCAAAATCAAACTGCTTCATCTTTTTCCTCCCTGATCATACCTGGACAGATTCACCTCTCAGCCTTTCGATTTCTTCCGCGATCCGTTTTGCAAATGAGAAGGACTGTTTCATTGCAAAGCTTTTGATCCTGACGGGATTTGAGAACAAAGAAATCTGTTTCTCCCGGCCATCCCGGAGTTTGATCAAAACCTTCAGGTATTGAATCGTCCCCGCCTCTTTTGCCTTGATCTTATGTTCCAGTTCTTCAAGAGACATAAAAGGTCTGTAATCGATCCGACACCTGCTGATCCAATCCAGCGAATAAAACTCCGGCTCTGAAACCTGCTTTTGGTTAATGCGGTTATTGAGAAGGCAGACCTTTCTGTTTTTCTCATCCATCAAAATATAATTCCCGATCCGCCCTGTAATTTCAAAGTCCTCTGAAAGTTCACTCTTCCTTTCGCACAACTCCCTGATTTCACCATAACTTTTCTTTGCGATCGTCTCTGTAAAATAGTTGCTGGCCTTTTCATAACATTCTTTGCAGATATACCCTTCCGCATATCGAAATTTCTTAAACATTCCCAAAGGTGCATCACAGATATCACATGTCCTCATTTCCAAATCACCCTTTCTGCTCACGGAACACTTCTGACAGCGCCCCATATATCTTTTTATACTTCTGGTATTTGATTTCATAAAGCCCCGCATTATATTTTCTTGGGTTAAAACATTTTTTAATCCGAACGGTCCTGCCAACCATCTGCTCAAGTGTTACGTCCTGCCCTGCAGCTGCGGCTGCCATGAGCGCTATGCCATATCCCGCTCCGGTCCCGCTTTCCAGCTGTTCTACTCTCGTATTCAGGACATCCGCAAGAATCTGCATCCATACTTCATTTTTGGAGCCTCCGCCGGTCACTTTCAGATTCTTAAGCGCAGTCCGTCCAACGTGCATGACTTCTGTAAGCTGTCTCACACCAAAACAAATCCCTTCCATGACTGCAGCCGTTATCTCCTGTCTTGCAGTTTCAGTTCCGATGCCGATCAAAGCTCCCCTCAGAGCCGGGTCTCCATAGATCGTCTTGTCACCTGCAAGGTGCGGATAAAAGATCAGATTGTTTTCTCCGAGTTTTGAAAGATCCACTCCGTCAGTCTCAGCGGAAAAATCATCTGTTTTAAGAATCTGTCTGACCCACCAGCCAAAACTGCTTCCCGATGACTGTACCACACCCTGGACCAGAATCACGGTGTTTTCACCATCCACAGAAAACATAATATTTTTTCCTTTTGCCCCAAACTCTATCTTTTCCTTCGGGAACATCAGGACACCGGATGTTCCAAGCGAAAGGACCGGATACATATTGGAAAAGCATCCTGTGGATATGGCTGCTGCCGGATTATCTCCGGTGCCGACAATCACTTTTACCTGCTTTTTGAAGCCGAATTTTCGCCTCCAGACTTCGGCCACATATCCTGCCGTCTCTCCGCTTCCTTTTACCTTTGGATAAATGTCCTCCGGAAACCCTAAGATTTTCCGGATCTCCGAAGACCATGTTCCTGTCTTTAAATCAAATAGAGAAGAAGTGGATGCCTCACAATAATCAGTCTGACACTGCCCCGTAAGCCGAAAAACGATATAATCCGGTCCGATCAAAAATGTCTTCATCTTCTGAAAATGTTCCGGTTCATTTTTCTTCAGCCACAGCAGGTTAATTGCCGGGCTTCCGGTGGAAATGATATTGGAGATATAGGAAACTTCCGGGACCTTATAGATCTTTTCTTTTGTTTCCTTTACAAGATCCATGGTCCTTGTGTCATTCCACATCAATGCCGGGCGTATAGGCGCTCCGTCCCATCCAAGAAATACTGCGGTATGCATCTGTCCCGTGACACCAATGGCTCCGATGTGCTCCGGATCTTCTCCTGAAAGAAGTTCCGCCATGGCTTCTTCCACCGCATTCATCCAGATTTCGGGATCAATCTCCTTCCATCCCGGTTTTGGCTGTGAAATTTCATACTCTCTGCTGCTTTCTCTCCTGATCTCTCCCGCTCCGTCGATCAGCGTCAGCTTTGCAGAAGAAGTCCCTATATCAATTCCAATATACTGTTCCATTTGCTATTCTCCAAATCTGAGGATCACTTTATATGTATCCGGTTTCATTGCCGCCTCAATGGCTTTGCCAAAGTCCCGGTAATCAAAAATCTGTTCCGTCAGAACGGTTGGGTCGATCAGCCCTTTTCCAATCAGCTGTACCGCCTGGTGGAAAGATGTAATGGTCGGACTAACGGCGCCTGTGACTGTCTTCTGGTAAGAATGCACGGCTCCCATATCTACCGGCACCGGATTGTTTGGATGCATGGAGCTGAACATGACGCTCATGCCTCCGGGGGAAGTCATTTCCACAGCCTGAGCCGCAATGGCCGGGATCGCTGTCGTATTGAATACCACCTGGGCACCTCTGCCGCCGGTGAGTTTTTTTACCTTTTCAGCGGCATCCTCCGCCATCGGATCGATTACATCGTCACATCCAAGCTTCTGCGCCCTGTCTCTTCGCTCCTTAAGCGGCTCACTTAAAATCACTCTGGCTCCCTTTAATTTGGCAAGCATTACGTGAAGCATGCCCATGGTACCGCCTCCGATGACAGCCACATCATCTCCAAACTGAATATTTGTACGGGTGATACTGTTGACTACACATGCCAAAGGCTCGGTAAATGCCATTTTTTCAAACGATGTACTGTCCGGATATACAAACAGGTCTTCTGCTTTTGCCACAACAAATTCTGCAAATCCGCCGTATCCTGACAATCCGTCCGGGTTTGTGAAAATTTTGCTCTTCGGATGTTCTTCACAGATGTTTTCTTCCCCATGCTTGCAGAAGAAACATTCCCTGCAGTCGTCAATGATATATTGGACCACTTTCTGTCCCTTAGAGAAACGTTTCTTATTGACTCCGCTTCCAAGTTCCTCGATCACTCCACAGTACTCATGTCCGCCGATCCTTGGGTAGCTGTAACTGCAGTCTCCATTAAAGTCCCGTACATCGTTGGTACAGATGCCGGAATCCTTGATCCGGATCAGCACCTCGCCTTCTTTTAACTCCGGTAATTCAATCTCTTTGACGGCAAAATCTTTTGGTTGATTTAATATGATTGCTTTCATCTTTCTCACTCTTTCTGAACTTAATATGCCAGGATTCCGGTGGCTCCGCCTACCACACCGATTACAACGATCAGCCCGATGATTTTCAGTGAAGACCATCTTCTCTTGTTCATCAGATAGTAAACGAGCATGGTCACTGCAAGCGGAAGGATGCTTGGACAGATCGCGTCCAGAAAGCTCGTCTGAATGTCATAAGTAGATGTGGAACTTACCACTTTAAGTCCGCAGCTTGCCTTTACATAGTTGACCACCAGGCCGCCCATTACCATGCATCCCATGATGGAAGCACCTTTGATCAATTTATTGAGGATTCCCTTTTCAAGGAAGTCCATGATTGCCTCACTTCCGGCTTTATAGCCGAACATAAAGTTCCAGTAACTCAGGCCATATGCGGCTGCAATAATCACAACTGCGTATATGATGGCTCCCCATATATTTCCGCTTCCGGAACGGGTTAAGTCGATACATACCGCTAAAAGAATCGGGATTACCACGCCCTGCCAGATGGTATCACCCATACCGGCTAAAGGCCCCATCAGAGAAGTTTTTAAGTTCGTGATAAATTCATCGGGTATCTCTTCACCCATGGCCTTTTGTTCTTCCAGGGCAACCGCCATACCAAGGATACATGCACCGAACTCAATATGTACATTGAAGAATTCAATTTCCCGTTTCATGACCTCTTTGCGCTTTGCCGGGTTATCTTTATACAGGAAATTAATGATTGCCGAAAACATGTGGGCAACAACCTGCCCCATCATTCTTTCATAGTTATAGCATGTCTGGGGAAATGTCTCCCAAATGAACCAGGCTTTAATCAAGGCGGCCTTTGGGATCAAACTTTTCTTTTTATTTTCCATCTTAGTCGTCCTCCTCATCATCTTCATCATCAATAACTGCTGCTTCTGCCGGTTCCATAGCAGAGGTGACCTGAACGTATACAACTGCCACGAGCAATGCGATGATACCCAATGTCAGTAATGGAAGCTTTGAGTATACAGCCAGTAAGAACCCTGCAAACAGAAATACTTTTGATTCCCCTTTGAAGATGTACTGCAGTGTAATCGCGATTCCGAGTGCAGGCATTAAACCACCAATGATCTGGAAGACAGTCAGTACTTTTCCGCTTAACATATTCAGGATTCCCTGGATATAGTTAGACCCAAAGTATGCGGCGAGAGCACACGGGATTGCCGTCATGAGAAAACACATGATCTGAGGAAATAAGACATTTGCCCGCCAGATTTTGTTATACTGTTCTTTTTCTATATACTTATCTGCAATATGTACAAAGAAGCAGTCAAAGGTCATACGTCCTGCCCAGACAATCGTTCCAAGAATACCGATCGGTACTGCCAGCGCCAAAGCGGTATCGGTGTCCAAACCGCCGACGATCGCATAGGCTGTTCCCAAGACTCCTGCCAGTCCCATATCTGCAGGCATACTTCCTCCCGCCGACATGAATCCCAAATAAACTAAGTTAATGGTTGCACCGATCACGGCTCCCTGTACCGGATGGCCCAGAATTAAGCCGGTGATCATACCGCAGACCAGCGGTCTCTGTAAGGACCAAAGGCCTACAAACGGCAGGTTTCCAACTGCCAGCCAGTAAACAACCCCGCATAAGGCTGCCTGTATGATGGTCATCTTTTCCATATATACTTCCTCCTTCTATTTATCCAAGTATCCGGTAACTTCAATCACCTGCTGTTCAGGGACGAGCTGATAATAAACATGCACGTTCTTTGCCATCAGGTTTTTAATCGCGGTGATCTCATCCGGATCACAGGCTACATTTTTGATAAACGGTGTTCTTTCTCCTCTAAGTCCCATTCCGCCGAGGTTAACGTCCTTAATCTCAAGACCCAGATCCGTCATGCGGTCATATGTAATGGGTGTTTTTGTGAGGATCATAACCCTCTCTCCTGCTTCCTTCGGATTTTTTTTAAGAACCTCCGCTCCTTTTTCGGTCCCGTATACATTTACCTTAACACCATTTGGAGCAAGGGCTTTGATGACCCGTTTGTTGAATTTGTCTGCCGCAACTTCGTCATCCACTACGATGATCCTGTTGACATTTAAGCTCGGAGTCCATACAGAGACAACTTCTCCATGAATCAGCCTGTCATCGACTCTGGCTAACACGACATTTTTCATTCCTCATCTACCTCCTCAAATAACTTTCTTACGTCTTTTACTGTTCCCGGCGCCGCTTCTATGAGCCCTGCGCAAATCTCTGCCGCATTTTTTCCCGCATAGCGCCCCATCATTACCTCTACCATTAATGGCAGGTTAATTCCCGTCACGTGATATATGTCATGATGCTCCATTAAAGAAACAATCGCATTGAACGGACTTCCGTGGAACAGATCAGATACGAACAGGATCTCTTCTCCATCTTCGGTTTGATCAATCTCCGCTTTCAGTTTTTCCGTTAAAGTTGCTACTGTCTGTTCGGGGAACAGCCCATATGCTACCAAATCCTCCTGTTCGCCCACGAGCATCTGGGTACTTTCCACCAGCCCTTTTGAATAGCTGCCGTGGGATACTGCAATGACCTTCATCTTTTTCCCTCCTTTTCATCTGGCCTTTGATGTAATTGAAGTATACCACGCCGCTTTCCGGGTTTTTCACAGACATTTGCACAATCATTGCCGCAGTTTCCGCCAGCATTTTGCATGATTAACTGCGCAATTTATTACGCAGAAGCTTCTTTCTTCCGGAATGGATTTTGCGGCATGATTCGTGCAATAACCGAAACAGTTACAGACTTTTTCCCTGTTATAATCGAATCAAGCTTAGTACGTACTGGTGAACGGTAAAAATGAAAAATTTCAGATTAGATAGGAGGAAGCGGCTTTTTTAACCTCGCCGCTATATGGAAATGAAAATTGTAAATGGATTTGACCTGATGAAATATGCAAAAGACCATCATTATATCCTGCCTGCATTTAACACGACAAACCTGGAAATGACTTATGCCATCGCCAAAGGATTGAACAAGGCAGGACTTCCCGGATATATTCAGATATCTTCTAATAACTTAAGACTCTCAAGCCCGGACACAATCACATATCTTGCGAAAGATGCCTTAAAGGACAGTGATGTGCCGGTGGGTCTTCACCTTGATCACGGAAAATCTTACGAACATGTGAAAGCATGTGTGGATGCAGGATTTACTTCTATTATGATCGATGCCTCTCATCTTCCGTTTGAAGAAAACATTCAGGAGGTGAAACGCGCAGTACAGTACTGCCACTTCTACGGAGTTCCTGTTGAGGCAGAATTGGGGGCCCTCCAGGGGAAAGAGGAGGATATCGTAAACGAAGCAGACAGCAAAACGGATCCTTCCATGGTGGCAGATTTTGCCGAGAGAACCGGCTGTGATCTTTTGGCTGTATCCGTTGGAAATGTACACGGCCTGGATCTGACTCCAAAAGTCGATCTTCCGTTATTAGAAGAAATTTCAAAGGTTTCTCCCGTGCCGCTTGTTATGCATGGTGGTTCCGGGATTCCGTTTGAGACGATCCAGAAGGCAAGGAAATTTAACTTGTTGAAGGTAAATTACGGATCTGATTTAAGAAAAGCTTTTATTTCTACCTTTGGAGAAGCGTATGAACAGAATCATAACGAAGTGAACGTCATCGGACTTAGCATTCAGTCCATAGAAAATGTCAGCAAAAAGGCAGCAGAGCTGGTGACCATTATCAATGAATAAATAGCATATAACGAACAGGGACACGATTGCTATAAAACTGGATCGTGTCCCTGTTTGCTAAAAACAGACCGGTCATTTTTTAAATTCCTGTGTCGTTTTAATTTATATGGACTTTCCAAATTCCGTTTCGCCGTGACCCTTCCCGGATTATAAACCCTTTGTCTATTAAATTTTTGATTGTTCTCTGCACCTTGCTTCTGGATAGTCCAAATTTTTCCTTTATCTCCATCTGAGTAACTCTCGGGTTTTTTTGAAGATATTTGCATAATTTCCGCTCTAAATCGGTCAATTCTGAAATTTTAGCTTCACTTTTAGCTTCACTTTTAGCTTCACTTTTAGCTTCACTTTTATAATTCAGATTTTTCAGCGTAACAGTAAACTCCACTCTGTCAGAAAAAAATTTGGGTTCCAGTCCTTCTTGAAAGTTTATCGCACTTTTATAAGCACTCGTTATTTTATTCAGTCCGCTTCCCTGTCGTTCCATATATCCTAATCGGTGAAACACATCTGCCAACACCGGATTTCTTCGTGTAGATGGTATTGTATCAATATTCCGATCCTGTACCCTCGTTCCATCAGGCATTCCTCCTGGAGAATAAATCATAAGACGGTCATCAAATATATCAATGTGAACCTCGCTTCCATTAATCAAATAATCTCTATGAATCAATGCATTAACCAATGCCTCAAAAACACTGCGTTCGCAATAATCCGGCATCTCGATTCTTGAGTTAAGAGTCTTTCTCCATAATATTTTCATATTTCTTTTGACAAAGCTGACTCCCTCATTAAGAAGGATAAGCAGACTGCCGCTGTATTCTGCACTATCCAAAGCATCAATCTGACCCCCACTTTTATCTAAACCATTCCATCTTGTACAAAAAATCCTGGAATGGCGGATCGGGCAATGATCCGAAAGCAGCACTCCCGCATTTGTCAGCTTTCCATTTGTTTCAACAAGTCCAAAAGAAGCAAAGCTTTTTTCTGATATACTGCTTCCATTCCATTCTTTATATCTCTCTCTGAATTTTGAAAAAGCATAATCCTGAAAATCATAATCTGAAATCAGTGAATCGTAAGAAGAGTTCCTGCCTAGAAGGACCAGCCTTTTTAGTTCGGTTGCATTTGCGGATATCGATTCGTTTCCAACTCTAATAAAAGCCTCAACCGTTCCGTCTCCTTTGTAATAATAAGGAGTTTCATTTCCTTTCAAAACGGTGACGGTTAAAATATATTTTTCATTTTCTGCCTCATGAAGTTCCACAATAATCTCAGGTATCGGATCAATCCTCTCTTTTATTTTCTGGCTTACAAATTCAGATGCCTCTTTTATATTATTGATACCCACGATCTCGTCACAGTCGGTAACACCAAATATTAAGACTCCTCCGTTTCCATTGGCAAATGAACTGATGCTTTTCAGCCAGCTCTTGGGTTTCCTCATTTCTACTGCCTGTTTTTTATCATATTCAGTTGACTCTCCTAACAATTTTTTAATATGCATTGACTAATACCTCCTTGGCTTTAATATTTCGTATGTGAGGGTTATTCTTATAATTATACCATATTTTTCTATTTTTTATTATTCATTCTTTCCACTGCACAAAAATACCCATAATTTCTGCCCGCAGAAATTATGGGTATTCCTAAAATTAATTTAATCTAATCAGAAGCTTTCACTGCCCTCACGATCGCTTCTGCCATCTCCCTGATCCTGACAGCCGGGGAAGGGGCATTCAAAATCCCGGACGTTCCTCCCGTGCCATCAGCCCCAAGCCGTACCATGTTGTAACAATCCTCCGCCGTGCTGACTCCGGAGGCAACCACCACCAGTACATCAGGATTTACTTTTCGTACCTGATTAATTGCTTCCATTGTATAAGCATCGTCTGCTACCTGACCGGTTCCGATCAGATCCGTCGGTTCCGCCAGGACAACATCCGGGTTCATACACGCCACGGCTTTTGCTTCCGTGATAGTGTCCGCACATACGATAGAAGTCATATTAAGCTCGGCTGCACGCCGGATACATGCATGCAGGTCGGACAGCGTCTTAGGGTTTTCGGCATGGTTCAGAAATACTGCGTCTGCTCCTGCTTCCTTCAAAGACTCCGGAAGTACATGCCCCATTCCGCGTCCGGGTACCAGCGGGTCCATAGACTGTACGCAGACAATGATGTTTTCCGTATTTTCACGAATCATTCTCACATCTACATACGGGCATGTGAAGATGATCGGCAGTCCGGTATCTTTAGCCGCCTGATCCGCGGCCTTGGCCAATTTAAGGCTCTCGTTTCCGTATAAATATGACTTTGGATTTACAATCAAAAACGGTGACTGCATGTTTCCCATATTCTCCTCCTTACTCTCCAATGACAACTATTTTACATTTTCTTTCTCTGGGACGCGTACGGTCAAAGTCTACAAAATAGACATATCCTGTAACACCGACTCCTAATTTTCCGTCCTCCACATCGAAGACTTCACTGGACCCGAGAATCGTAGATCTCAGATGGGCATCTCCGTTGAATAAAGCGGTCCTGTCTCCTCCCGGAAGCCAAAAATCTACATCCGGCCAGGTTTCCACTTCTTTGTAGTGTTCCTCTCCCGGATAATTGTACTGGTCCCCACTTATATGATCCGGAATGATCTTTGCCAGAGCATTGTTTAAGTCTTCCTGCAAAAATTCGTCTCCATCCTCATTATAATCGTGGACAAATTCCTCAAAAAATACGGAGCAGGTCGTATGCGGAGAAATGACCGCACAGAGACCGCTTTGAATCCCGCTTTCTTCAATCACCCTTTTTACTTCAGGAGTCACATCAATATAGGTGGGTGTTCCGCCGTGTGACTGCACTTTGATCGTATCTTTATATACTGCCATTCTTTTTTCCCTCCAAATCATTTTTTCTGGAATACTTTCAGCGCTTTTTTCACATCCTCTTTGACTGCCTCTGTAGCTGCCAGGGACATGGAATCATAAAACAGCGGTTTTGATTCATCTTCCCAGTATTCTTTTGAAGCCTTTCCTCCGGCCGTATTCATGTAAGTATAATAGTTTACCTTGCAGATACCATTTTCAATGGCCACCCTGTAATCTTCATCCGACACACCGGACCCTCCGTGCATCACGAGAGGCACTCCGGCCGCATCGCGGATTTCTGCAACCCGGGGAAGATCCAGTTTAGGCTCTGTCAGATACACTCCGTGGGTTGTTCCAAAAGCCACAGCCAGACAGTCCACACCAGTCTTCTCCACAAATTCCCCTGCAGCCTCAGGATCTGTATAAATGGAATCTAAATCTTCATAATCGTCTTTGCCGTCAGAGCCGGCACCTTCTCCCTGAACAACCTGAGAAGTAAAGATATGCCCTAACTCAGCTTCCACGCCGGCACCAACTGCATGGGCAATTTTAACGATCTCTGCTGTTTCCTTTACATTATCATCAAAACTTTTTGCGGAAGCGTCATACATGACGGAAGTAAATCCGAGATGCAGTGCCTGGACACAGCGTTCAAAGCTGCTTCCGTGATCCAGATGAAGCGCTACCGGCACTTTTGCCCGTTCAGCATAATATTTAAGAATTGGTCCGATCTCATGGAGATCGATCATTTCGTCATGGCTCTGGGCGTGCTGCAGAATCACCGGGCATTCCAGCTCCTCTGCCGCCTGAACAATCCCCCGGATGGCTTCCAGTGTGGTGCCGTTAAATGCGCCAACTGCTTTCTTTTCTATTTTGGCCTGATCAACTAATTCTTTTAATGAAACTAACATTTACATCCTCCCGTTTTTTTTAACCGTTCCCGTCCCTGGGTCCTTGCTTTTGAGACCAGAGAGTCCGGGTTGATCTGTGCATCCAGATCATAAAAGAATTCTTCCAGCTCCTTTTCATCAGAAAATTCGGAAATTCTTACCCAGTATCTTCCCCTCATGATCCCGCCGCCGTCAAAGGTCATATACATTTTTGTTCCTCCTGCCAGCGGCCTCATGCTGTACTTGCTGATCTGACTGATCTCATATGTATGGCTCCTCCCGTAGGCACAGAACTCTACGGTCTTCCCGCTGTCAATGCGGACTTCCGACGGATTGCTGAGTGACACAAATACATTAAAAACATTATAAAGACACAGTCCAAAGACCAGTAAATACAGCAGGTGATATCCTGCGGCCCAAAATTGATAAAGGCAGAACACTCCGATGGCCGCAGTAAAAATCCCGGGTGCCGTCATTTGTATAGAAAAATGAGATGGTTTATATACGTAGCTCTTCATCATTTTTACCTTTCTTTATGCGTCAGCATGTAATTCTTTTGCTTCTTTGATAATTCGTTTTCTGTTCATCAGAGCTAATCCAACTGCAACTGCTACCGCAATAATGAGTCCGACTGCTCCCACAGAATGTGCTTTTACAAGTACCCATGACAATGGGTTTGCCCCGTCACAGATAGAAGAAATCGTAGCGGCACCCTTAGGAATGGCAAAATTTACGGATTTTGCAACTGCAGTGATAGACGGCGCCAGGTTGGTAGAAATATAAAGTCCTCCAACGAGGCAGACGATTCCTGTGATCAGGGCCCGGAAGCCGTTTCCTCCTACCAGCGGCACGATCAGAACAAACATATATGGCAGTACAGATAAGTCAGTCATCGGAAGCACAGTATTTCCAGGAAGGATCACTGCCAAAAAGACTGCCAATGGAACCAGGATCAGGGATACCGTTAAACATACCGGATGCCCGACACCTACGGCTGAATCCAGTCCGATGTAAATTTTTCCTCTGTTCGCAAACTTAGAAGATACAAATTCCTGGGCCGCATCAGAAATCGGCATGAGGCCTTCCATTAACAATGCTGCCATTTTTGGAATCAATACCATGACAGCACCGAGGGTGACACCAATCTGCAGTACCGTCTGTACATTGTTTCCTGCCAGAGCTGCAATGATGATTCCCAAAAAAGTTCCAACCAGCATCGGTTCTCCGAATACACCAAAACGTTTCTGGAGCTTTTCAATATCGATGTTAATATTTTTCACTCCCGGAATAACGTCAATGATCTTGTCTACGACGATAGCAATCGGCACAAATGCCGCTGTAAATCCATGAGGGAGGGACACTCCCGGCATGCCCAGGGTTTCCTCTACTTTCGGCGCCGTGTAGTCACCGATTACCATGATGATCACCATATTTAAAATCGCTGCGATAATTCCATAAGCAAAATTTCCTGTCAGAACATAGATCAGAGAACCGGTAAAGGCAAAATGCCAGTAGTTCCATATATCCACGTCCAGGGTCTGTGTCGTGTTGGTCAGCAGCATGACAATATTAACGATCAGACCGATCGGAATAATGATCAGACCGATTGTCGTACCAAAAGCGATCGCTGATGCTGCCGGCCAGCCGATATCCACGGTGGAGAGGGCCAATCCAAATCTCTGAGCCATCTGCTGTACCGCGGGAGCCAGGTTTTCGCCCATCAGTCCTGTAACCAGATTCAATCCGATAAACCCGATACCTACCGTCAGGCCTCCACGAAGGGCCTTGCCAAATTTGGCACCTAAAACCACACCTATGATCGTTAAGATGATCGGCATCATGACACTGGCGCCGAGTGAGTTAATATAGCTGAATACATCAATAATTGCCTGCATAATAATCCTCCTTTTATCTGCCTGTTTTTACTTTTGCATCTCTTCCAAAATGGAAGCGTACAGTTTGTCCAGCCCTACCCCGGTCAGCAGGGGAAGTCCTGCCAGCACCGGACATTTGACATCACCGCTTACTAAAGTAGTAGAAACACAGAAATCAACATTTCCGGATTTCTCAACGACTTCAGAAACCTGACACTGTTCGATCTTGTATTTCCCCGCAAAACCGTGCTCATCCAGGTAAGCTGAAATTTTCTGGTTCGCAACCGTTGATGTAGCGACTCCTGATCCACATGCAATTAAGATTTTTTTCATGATATGTTCTCCTTTATATAATAAATATTAATAAGTTCATTTTTTATCTGTTAATCAATCAGATCACCCAGGACTTCATCGATCTTATCCACACTGCCTGATCTTAAAACTTTTAAAACCTCCTGATCCTGGCACGCCTCGATGAGTTTTTGGAGCAGCCCCAGCTGGTCTTCTTTTTTCTTGATCGCCAGCATAAACAAAAGAGATACGCTGGTTTTCTCACCCTCCATTCCCATGACGGAAAATTCTACTGGCTGATCGAGGACGCCCAGACAGATGGCCGGCTTTTTTACATATTCGGGATCTGTATGTGGGATCGCCACATTGATCTCTCCGGTTGGAAGTCCGGTCGGAAAATTCTCCTCCCGTTTGATGATGGCATCATGAAATCCTTCCGTTACATATCCCTCCTGAAACATGGCTTCAGCCATTTTTCCCAAAACTTCTTTATCATCTGAACCTGACAAAGAAACTGCAAGGTAATGTTTGTCTGTGTTACTGGTTATCATTTTCATTGTCTTTCTCCTCATTATATTTTGAATTTAATCGTTTGATCGTATTTAAAACGGCTTCTGCATCCGGCAGAGAATCTAATATTCTGCGGATCTGTTCATTCCCGAAAATCATCATCAGGTCATAGATTGCGCTGTTGATGCTTTTTGCGCTCTGAATGCTCATCCCGATCACATACCGCACCGGATCATTGTTTCCGCTGTGAAAATCAATCGGTTCTTTTAATCTCAGGATCGATGCCGCCTCCTCAATGACGCCCTGTTCCGCGCTTGCGTGCGGCAGCGCCGTTTCCGGACAGACGACAATATAAGGACCGTTTCTTTTGATATTCATAACCATTTCATCTACGTATCCAGGCTCCACTGCGCCTGTGGAATGCAGCAGATTCCCCGACTGACGGACCGCGTCTTCCCAATCTTTTGCCTCGTATCCCACCTGAATCCTCTGCTCATTCAGCAGATCATAGAACGCACCCTGAATATTTACATCAGGAGGACTTGTGATTTCCGGCTCCCGTTCTTTACTGTCTCCGCCGTCTCCCTCCCGTATTTCCAGTACCTTTCTCTGAATATCCAGGATATCGTCTTTCTCAAGCATAGGCGACCGCACTTCCACATATGGAATCTTCACATTATCTAACGGGATTGTTGAGATGATCATCTGGGTTCCGTTTTTCTCGATCTCCCTCATATTATGGAAAGAAGAGATACTGACGATCTCGATCATATCATCCAGCGTCTTCAGCTTCGCCAGCATAAATTGTGCCGTCCCTCTTCCGGTTGCACATACAAGAGCCACTTTTACTTTCCTGCTCTTTTCTGTCTCTGCCTTTTCTTTTTCCATCACCGAGGCAAAATACAGCACCATAAAAGACATTTCATCTTCCGAAAATTTCTGGCCCACATAATCTTCCAGTGAGCCGAGATGCTGTTTCACACTCTCAAAAATCTTCGGATAATCCTGCATGAGCGTATCCTTCAGCGGGTTTACCAGAACTTCACTGTTTTTCAGCCGGTGCACCGCGGACCGCATATGAGCCACCAGCAAATCATAAAGAGTAAAGTCCAGATAAAAGTCGATTCCAAAACAGCTGGAGATCTGATAGATGGTTTCCGCGATCATGACTCTGAGTTCCAGCGCATTAGTTTTCTGTGCATCGTCCTTTAAACAACTTTTTCCATTCAGACACTCCGTGTAGTAGAGGATTTCGACCTCACGCACATCCATCTGAAACATGTCTGAAATTTTCCCGAACAGCCCTCTGCTGAACGTGTATTTGGAGCCTTCTTTTAAATATTTCCATTCGTTGGTGAAATACCCCGGAAGAAAATGCTTCCGTACGATCCGGTTGGCTACAATGGTGAGCTCTGTTACAGCCTCAAAAAAAGAATAGTCGGCAAAAAATATCTGTGTCTCTTCCTCTTCTTCCAGGATGCAGTTTTTCATCTTCTCATAAATCTCCAGGCTGTCTGCCTCTTTTAACAGAAGATTCCAAAAAACACTCAGATCGTATCCGTTCTTATAGTAATTGTCATCGCCATTTACTTCCAGAAGCTTTAAGATGCCTTTCCGTACATCCAGCTCCGATGCCTCAATAATATATCCCCTCCTTACCTGGGATACCAGCGTCATTCCATTTTCTTTAAACCAGATTTTCAATTCCTGAAGATCCTGAAGCAGGGTATTGCGGCTGACCCCGATCTTTTCTTTCAGCTGGTCCACCGTCACATATCCGCTGGCATTCAGAAGGATCATTGCAAGAATGGTGGAACGTTCCTTTTTTGAAAGGTAATAAGTATAAAAGTCGTACTCCGATATAAATTTCTCATAGGCCCGGATATCCACTTTTTTATCTGTGTCAATCCACAGCTTTCCGTCAAGATCCGAGGCGATCACCGGCAGCTCATATGCTTCCAGATCTTTATTCAGCTCTTTTATATCTGCCCGTATCGTTCTCTCCTGTATATTATATTTCTCCTCTAATCCGGAAACGTCTGCATGAATACCGAGGATCAGATCCTTCAGAATCTTATTGCTTCTCCTGTTCATTTTTCTCCTCCTTGAGCTTAGTTCTATTCTAAATCCATTTGATTCAACAAAAAAGTCCAATCAGATGCAATAGAAAAACGTGAAATTGGGTTAATTTAAAAACTGCCGGACCTTCTCCCTATAACATAAAATCAGGGCAGAAATCCCAAAAAACGAATTTCTGCCCTGATTATATTAAACGATCTTAAATTGTCTCCGTACTGTTGATTCCTGTCTCCAGAGCCCCTTTTACCAGCCGGATAAAATTAGGATAAGACGGATCTTCCACCAGACGTTCCACCAGAGACTTATCGGCGAACATTTTGGAAAAATAGTCCCAAAGCTGAAATGCCTGCGGATTATTTTTTCCGATGTGCATCAGCATCACTAAGTGTACCTCATTTTTCTCTTCATCCCAAATGATAGGTTCTTTCGATACACACACTGCCACAAACGTATCGGATGAAACCGCATACATCGGATGAGGCACTGCGATCTGTTTGCTGAAAAAGGTACTGCCGATTTCTTCCCTCTGTAAAACCTGTAAATGAAGATTTTCTACCTGGAAATAAGCAGTGGATTTTTCGCAGAGCATACTGAGCACTTCTTCCTTATTCGAAGATTTCACGCTGGAAAACAGCTCCGGATGAAAAATATCTGCCACATCTTCTATATCCCTAAATCCATCAATATTCAGCTTAATATTCATATAATCATGCTGATTGGGGAATGTATCCACATACATTGCCAGCCCCTTCTCAAAAAATTCTTCTTTTTCTGTGGTCAGAAAGATATCATATTCGTCCAGCATGTCTTCCGTCACATCCATAGGATTGACGAAGTCTATAACAGAGACATACTCCGAGAACCATTTCAGCAGGGTCTGTTTCATCAAAAGCGTCATACTGTTTTTCAAAGCGGAGATCACGAGAATCCTTTTATTTCCCTGGCGACTGTTCAGCTCCAAAAGGCTGCTGTAAAAATGGACGGCCAGGAGCGCCACTTCATCTTCCGACACCCGCTTTCCATACTGCTGATGAAGCAGAAATGCAAAATAAGCTCCAATATCATATCCAAGCGGGAAGGTCTCCCGGATATAGTTGAGCATATCATTCTTTACCTGCATGTCATATTTGATCCGGATACTCAAAGACATACAGTGCAGTGCCAATGTGATCCGCAGATTTATGTTGTCAGTAAAATCCACTCCAAAGTTCCGCCGGATCTCTTCAAAAGCTTCAGAAATAAAATTATCCATCTCCTGGGTAATTGTATCTGAATCTCTGTTATTGCCCTGTCCCTTCAGGTATAGAGAAAAATACCGTATCTCCTCATCCGGCACTTTTATGAAAAATCTCCGGCTGATTTTTCCAAAGACTGCTTTGGCAATCTCGTACTCATTGCCCAGCTGTTCCGAAATATCCAGTTCGCCCGGCTGTATGTAAAATCCTTCGCCCATCCGGCAGATCATGATATTCAAAAACAGAATCGCATTGTTGAAGTCGGTGTCCATAATATGATACTTATAGTTCACAAAAATATCAGTCAGTATATTTTTAATCTTTGCCAGCTGTCTCTCATCAATATATACCATGCCCTGTTCATTTTTGATATGGGCCAGATAGAGGTCCTGTTCCGCCAGACATCGTCTCTTATTGATCTCATATCCGTCGATCATGACTTTATTGTTGCTTTTTAATAGTTCCAGCTGGAACTTTTCAAGGATTTCCTCTACTTTCTTCAAATCATTCTGCAGTGTGGATCTCGAAATATAAAACTTGTCTTCCAATTCCATAACAGATACGGCCCGGTGTCTGTTCAGGAGCAAAAGCAGTATCTTGCTGATGCGGCTTGTAGGGTAATTGAGAGATACCGTTGTGTACTGCTGGTACAGAGAATTCACGAATGCAGAAAATTCATCATAGTTTTTCACCTGGATACAGCTTCCCTTGGAAGCCTTGGAAACCAATTCCGCACACGTCTCATCCGCAAGTTCCTTCCGGATCACTTTCATGTCCCCCTGAACCGTCCGTAGGCTCACGTCCAGTTTCTTTGCAAAATGGGACGCTGTCAGGAACTCATCGGAGTGATTGCAGAATTCTAATAATATTTCAATTTGTCGTTGGTTAAACATTCAAATCCCTCTTTTGTGTTACTTTTATATCCGCTGGTCATATATATATCATTATACCTTAACAGTATCCTATTCCGCAACTGATAATAAGCGGGTCTGCCGCAGGTAAAGCAGGATTGTATCAAAGACCATATACCATACCTGGGATTCTTGTATTTATATAATATATAATAAAGATCCGGGGAGACCGGATCTTTGGGTAAAAGAAAGATTGTTGAATTTAAGCAGAATATTGTTTTGTTGAACTTCACTATTGTTTTTAGGACAACTCCTGTTTTTGTTTATCCAATTAGCGGAACACTAAAAGAGAAGTTTTAAACTTCAATACAACTCTTGTTATTGTTTATCTATATTGCCGGGACTACGCCGGACGGAAATATTTTCAATTTCAATACAACTCTTGTTATTGTTTATCATATTGGGCAGAAATACCGCCCCTCAATTATTATTCTATTTCAATACAACTCTTGTTATTGTTTATCTGGAGATAGGAGTAAAAAAGCATTGGGAAAATACATTTCAATACAACTCTTGTTATTGTTTATCTGATTCGTTCTATCGCCTTTTTTTCTAAGTCCATTTAATTTCAATACAACTCTTGTTATTATTTATCGAATTTAAACACCACTTCTTCGACTCAGGAGTATTATTTCAATACAACTCTTGTTATTGTTTATCTCGCTTCCGTACTTTATGCCATGTCCAATATTAAACATTTCAATACAACTCTTGTTATTGTTTATCCAGAAGAAAGTAGAAGCGGGGTATATCCTTGCTAATTTCAATACAACTCTTGTTATTGTTTATCCACATGATAAAGGTATCTTTATATTATGGAATGGAATTTCAATACAACTCTTGTTATTGTTTATCTCTGCTCGCTCGTCAATATTCTTTTTGCCTTGTCCATTTCAATACAACTCTTGTTATTGTTTATCGAACATTATATTGTAGAAGTAAATTAGGAGGAAGTAATTTCAATACAACTCTTGTTATTGTTTATCCAACGCTTTTAAGCCATTTCTGTTTTTTATTATAGCCAGTTTTCCTGATAAAATCAACGTTTCCTTTGTTTTTTCCCAACTAATTTGTTTTTTTGTGTTTCCCAGCTTAAACTAAGTCTAATTCGCCATTTCACGCCGCTTCTCAGGGTTTTTCCCTGTTTCGGGGTTGGGAAACTCAAACAGCCTCTCTGTACTTTTCACACCTTATTTTATCCCCTTCGAATGAACGTGCTTCATATGATAAGGTATGTTATACCCACAGGGCACACCGTATTTTATACCCTTCGGGTGGACGCGCTTTGCGCGATAAGGTATAATGTTGTTCAGAAATTGATGTGGAGGTATCAAAAGTGAAAAAACCAGCGTTAGTAATTCTTGCCGCCGGCATGGGCAGCCGTTACGGGGGGCTGAAACAGATGGACCCTATGGATGACCAGGGACATGCAATTATAGATTATTCTATTTATGATGCAAAACGGGCCGGTTTCGGAAAAGTAGTGTTTATAATAAAAAAAGAGATTGAAACAGATTTAAAGGAGACGGTAGGTTCCCGGATTCCGGACGGAATGGAAGTCTGTTATGCATTTCAGGAAGTGGACAGCCTTCCTGCCGGCTTCTCTGTCCCGGAAGGCAGGATAAAGCCATGGGGTACCGCCCATGCGGTTCTCTGTGCCAAGCCATTTATTGAGGAACCATTTGCCGTTATCAATGCCGATGATTATTACGGCATCCACGGCTATCAGGCTATGGCCCAATTTCTTATGAAAGAGTCTTCTTCCGCCAAAGCAAAATTTGCAATGGTCGGATACCATCTTGGAAATACTGTGACAGACAGCGGATATGTATCCAGAGGAATTTGTGAAGTTGATGAAAATCATCAGCTGCTCTCCATCACAGAGCGGACTCATATTGAAAAGCGCGGAGATCACGCCGAGTTTACAGAAGATGACGGAAATACCTGGACATCTCTTCCGTTTGACACCCTTGTATCTATGAACTTTTTTGGATTCCGCCCTATGATCATAGACGAATTGGAAACCGGTTTTTCAAAATTCCTCTCTGCTTCTCTAAAAGAGAATCCATTAAAATGTGAATATTTTATACCAAGCGTGGCCAGCCTGCTGATGAAGGAAGGAAAAGCTACAATGGACGTTTTGGTCTCCAGAGATCAATGGTATGGTGTGACATATAAAGAGGACAAGCAGCATGTCATGGATGCTCTGAAAGCCATGAAATCTGAAGGTCTGTATCCGGAACAGTTTTAAAAAAACTGCTGTACATTCTTACATGAAGTACAGCAGTTTCTCTTTTATTTTTTGATCTTATATACTTTGACGTTGTTTTTGCGTCCGAATTTTTTTACTTTTTTGTGGGAATTAAAATAAACATCGATGTGTTTTCCTTTTACTCCGCCGCCCACGTCTTCGGCTACATATGTTTTTCCCTTGATCTTAATTTTACTTCCCAGTTTAATCTTTCGTTTATCTACGGCAATCGTACGTCCCTGTTTGGCTCTTCTTCCCGTAGCGGTTTTGTTTCCATAGCCTCCGCTGCATTTTCTGCATCCGCAGTATGCGGTCAATTTATATTTTCCTAAATACTGTACTTTTTTAGCCTTAGCTTCTGTAGATGATGAACCGGTAAACAGTGCACCCGTCACTACTGCTGCCATCATGGCAAGCAGTAAAAACTTTTTCTTTGCTGCTATTTTTAAAATCTTCATAATATCCTCTTTCTAAAGCAAATCATTTTGGTTACTGTATAACCTATGATAGTTTTTTAAGATTTATTCTTACTTTTTAAATATTTGAAATATTTTCGTAACAACTTAGTGCTAGTTTACTTAACAATTAACGATTTGTCAACCGTTGTATTAAAAAAAGAACATGATTCCACCAGATATCCCCAAATTAATATTACGAATATATTACAAAAAAAGAGACAAATCCATGGGATTCATCTCTTTTTTATTGAATGCTATTCTATATTAACTTAAAATCTGATAACTAAAAAAAGAATTCGACATTATGTTAAAAACAGCTATTTAAAGAGTTTCGATCACTCCGTCCAAATACAGCTCTTCTACATCTTCGATCAGGCCTTCATCACAGGCTTTTGTAAGCTTTGGATCAATCGGAAGTTTTCCTAGCACTGGGATCTGGTACTTTTCGGCAATTCCGTCTATATGGCTCTCTCCAAAAATAGAAATCTCTTTTCCACAGTCCGGACATTTGATGTAACTCATATTTTCCACGATTCCGAGGATTGGAATGTTCATCATCTTAGCCATATTGACTGCTTTTTCAACAATCATTCCAACCAAATCCTGAGGAGTAGCTACCACAACGATCCCATCCAGAGGCACGGATTGGAATACCGTCAGAGGCACTTCCCCTGTTCCCGGCGGCATATCCACAAACATTACGTCGATGTCACGCCATAATGTCTTACCCCAAAACTGTTTGACCACATCGGCCACCACCGGGCCTCTCCAGATCACCGGCTGAGTCTCCTCTTCCAGCATCAGGTTCACTGACACCACCTCGATGCCGAAGTTTGTGAGCGCAGGGAGAATAATCCCTTCCTGATTGCCCAAAAGTCTCTCATGCAGACCAAAGGCCTGAGGAATGGACGGTCCTGTCACGTCTCCGTCCAGAATACCTGTGTGGAGACCTTTTCTGTTTGCCGCCACCGCAAGCAAGGCTGTGGTCAAAGATTTCCCCACGCCGCCTTTGCCGCTCACAACTCCGATGACCTTTTTTACACTGCTGTCTTTATATAATGGTTCCATAAAATCTGTCTGTGACTGCGTTCTGTCAGAACAGCTTTCCACACAGCTGCTGCAGTCGTGAGTACACTCACTCATCTCTATACCTCCATTGCCTTAAATAAATTCTGTATATTTTGTTCAATATCTCCGTTGAATACGGCAGATCCGGCTACGAATACATTGGCGCCGCAGTCTTTGATGTGAGCGATATTATCAGCTGTCACTCCTCCGTCCACCTGAATGTCCACATCGAGTCCTCTGTCTGTAATCATTTTTCTCAGATCCCTGATCTTCTGATCCATTGCTTCTATATAAGACTGTCCTCCAAAACCTGGATTCACCGACATAATGAGTACCATATCAAGATCATCCAGCACATAGTCAAGAACACTCAGCGGAGTTGCAGGATTCAGCGAAACTCCCGCTTTACGGCCCCTTTGTTTGATCTGCTGGATCACACGGCCAAGATGAGTGCATGCCTCTGCATGTACTGTTATATAGTCTGCCCCGCATGCCGCAAATTCATCAATAAATCTGCCCGGCTCTTCTACCATCAGATGGACATCGAATACTTTGTCCGTTACACTGCGGATACTTTTGATAACCGGCATTCCAAATGAAATATTCGGAACAAAGGCTCCGTCCATCACATCAATATGGACCCACTGTGCCCCAGCAGCGTCCGCTTTTTTGATATCGTCACCAAGTGTCTTGAAATCTGCCGATAAAATCGACGGCGATAAAATGTATTCCATGCTACCTTCTCCTTTTTCCTCTAATACGCTAACAGTTGTATTATATCATAACTGCAGAGAAAAGAGTGAAGAAAAGGAATACTACATATCAGAAAAATTTAATGTATTGGCGAAACATATCCGAGTTGAATAACTTTTATTGACTTCTAACAATGAATTAATTATAGCAAACTCTCCTTTTTGATTGCTGACTTCATTGTACCCTTACAGCTAAAGGAGTGAATGAGTAAATCAGGAAGAAAAAGCGGCATAGTCATACTCTGACTATACCGCAGTTGATTGGAAGCTTACGTTTGCTTTCTCTTCTTTCCTGTGTAAAGGAAACGAGGCTATTTCCTTTTATATTAAACTTCTGCTGCAATCTCCCTCATGGCCTTTGCCATATTCCACAGATGATCACCAATACGTTCAAAATCCACCAGCATCTCCGAATAAATGATGCAGGCCTCATCATTACATTCACCCCGCTTCATCCTCCTTAGGTGGCTATCATAAAACTCTTTTGTCTTCGCATCGACGAAGCGCTCCATCTCATGAAGATCCTCAAGCCATTTTTTTGTATCCTGTATCTCCCTCTGAAAATAGCAAAACATATTGTGACAGATCTGCTTCATCTCTTTTAGTTCCGCTCTGGCCTGGCGTGAAAACTTAATCTCCTTGTTTTCAATAATCTTTGTGTAATCACATATATTGACGGCGTGGTCACCAATTCGTTCTATGTTTCCCGTCATCTTAAAATACAGGCTGATCATTTCGGAAGTCCTTTCATTCGTCTCAGATACCATCATCTTGGAGATAACTCCTGATATCTCTTTATTGAGGTAGTCTATGTATTCTTCTCTCTCTGCCACTTCCTTTAGTTTATAACTGCTTCCCATCAAAAATGCCTGAAAGCTTTCATCCACATTTTCCTTTGCCATTTCAAGCATTCTCCGGATTTCTTTCCCTACCTCTTCCATATGGATGGCAGCTCCTCCGATTCTGGGGTCCAGTCCAGCATCCCAGCTCCTTAAATATTTTAAGTGCTTCTTTTTCTCTTTCTCTTCTTCCTTCTCCGGGAGGATTTTCACCGCAAGGGATGCCAGCTGGTTTCCGAATGGGATTAGAAGAAAACTTGTGACAAGATTAAACAGGGTATGCATGTTGGCGATCTGCCTCGGGGCATTGCCCGGAGTCCATGACGCAACCAGGTCCCCCAGTGGCAATGTCAGACAAACTGTCGTGAAAATGACCGTTCCGATAATATTGAAAAGCAGATGGATCACCGTGGTGCGCTTTGCGCTTCTGCCAGTTCCGATGGAGGCGAGAATTGCAGTGATGCATGTCCCTATATTTTGTCCGAACAGCACAAAGACTGCACTGTTAAATCCTATCAGTCCGCTGGAGGCCATAGCCTGAAGAATTCCCACCGATGCGGAAGACGACTGTATCAGGGCGGTAAAGCCGGCGCCTGCCAATATTCCCACTACGGGATTGGAAAATTTGGTCATCAGGTTAATAAATGCAGGGGCATCCCGAAGCGGCATCATTGCACTGCTCATCATATCCATACCGATAAATAATACACCCAGCCCTGCAATAATCTGTCCTGTGTACTGGATTTTAGGCTTCTTGAGAAACAGGATCATCGCCACTCCCGCAAATGCAAAGACCGGTGCCATAGCTCCTACATCCAGCGCGATCAGCTGTCCGGTAATGGTTGTCCCGATATTGGCTCCCATAATGATCCAAACCGCCTGATTGAGAGTCATCAGCCCTGAATTAACAAATCCCACAACCATGACCGTCGTAGCGGAAGACGACTGGATAACAGCTGTGATACCGGCTCCTACTGCGACTCCTAAAAACCGGTTGGATGTCAGCTTCTCCAGTATGTGTTTCATCCGGTTCCCCGCTGCTGCTTCCAGCCCGGAGCCCATCATCTGCATCCCGTATAAAAACAGGGCAAGTCCTCCCAGCAGGCCCAATACAATCGTTGTATTCATATTTTAATTCTCCTTTGTCTCACATACACTTCTATAAAATTTAACGGCAATTTTATTTTACATGATTTTCGTGGAGAATTATGTTAAATCCTTGTAAAATCAAGGTTAAACTTTGTTTGGATTAACTGATTTTTAATGATGCCAAGTTAATTTCTTTTTCTTCAAGTTCACCTTCTCCTTTAACAGGTTTTCTTTTTAAAAACTGTAAAAGTACTGCAAATACACAGGAACCTATCAATAATGCTAAAAGCCAATATTGAGGATGATTAAATCCAGGGAGTGCAAACAGTCCGCCCGTCGGGACCTTGGATGTTACATTCAGAGCAGCACATACAGCCCCTCCCACGCCGGCACCAACACCAGTACAAATTGTGATTCGAATAAGATCATTTAAAATGATTGGATAAGAACCCTCTGTTATCATACAGCACCCCATAATAAATGCAGATTTTAGGTTATCCACTTCTTCCTTGGAAAAGATATCTCTCTTCATAATCTTAGATAAGAAATATCCGATTGTCAGACCAAATGGTGCAATCATTGATGCCTGCATCAAAATTGCAATTGGTCCGCCGATTCCTTCTGCCATAACTCCACAGGAAAAAACAAAGACAACTTTATTGATCGGTCCGCCGTAGTCAACCGCCGATAAAATTCCAACTAAGATTCCAAACGGTATGATCATGCTGGTATTATTCTGCATATTTATTAAAAGATTAGTAATTGCATTCGTCAGGGCATTAATTGGAATCCCGATCACATATTTCATGACCAGCCCCACTGCCAGAGAACCGATCAGCGGCAGAATCAGCTGGGGCAGTAATCCCGCAACCCATTTTGGCACTTTGATGACCTTGAGAAGCCAGACGGTGAGATAGCCGACCAGATAGCCACTTACCAGTCCTCCTAAAAAACCAAATCCCGCATCCCTGCAGAGCAGACCAAGAATTACACCCGGCGCAATACCGGCTTTATCTGCTATACTATAAGAGATTCCTGTAGAAATAATAATCGGAAGAAAGCCCAGTGCAGTTCCACCAATAGTTGTTAAAAAATCAGCTAAATCAAGCTGTTTGGTAAAGTCGTCTGCAGCAGCTCCTCCCGCGATATTGCCGATCACCATCAGCATACCTGCAGTACATACAAATGGGATCAGATAAGAAATCGCGGTAAGCATATGTTTTTTTATTTGTAGTGCTTTCATATTATATACATCCTTTCTGTAATTCTTTATATAAGTTCCTCTATCTTTTCTACTAATTTATTCGGGGACATAACCACAGTCTCTGTGGGTACTTCCACTACTTTCTTTCCTTCAAATCGATCTTTCCCGGAAATACTCACATCCGTTGCCAAAATGACAACATCGGCTTCCTCAATTTCCTCAACGCTTAACGCATCTTCAACACCGATCACTCCCTGTGTTTCCATATGAATTCTATGTCCCCTTTTTCGGGCGGCATTCTCAAGCTTTTCTTTTGCAATATATGTATGCGCAATTCCAGCTGTACATGCGGCTACTCCAACAATGTTCATAGGCGCTCCTTCCCTATTCGAATACAGTTTTAATCTCCTCAACAGAGTCTGCACTTAAAAGTTTTTCAACAACTTCGTCGTTTCCCAGCTTTCCTGCTACTTGTGCAAGCAATTTTAAATGTTCCATAGCATCCTTATTATCAGCTCCAACTGCAAATAAAAAGATGACCCTGACTCCTTTTCCATCATTGGTTTCCCACTTGATTTCATTCTGAAGTTTTGCTATTGCAACTCCAACTTTCGTTACAGATAAACTTTTCCCATGTGGTATCGCTATATAATTTCCAATTCCTGTACAGCCTTGACTTTCTCTTTGCATAACATCCACAATGAATCCGTCTGCATTATCAATATATCCTGCCTTTTCCAGCATTTCCACCATCTTTTTTAAAGCATCCTCTTTATTTACTGCCAAAAGGTTCGGATGGATCACTCTGTCATCTAATGCGCTTTTGATATCCATAGCTACATTCCTTTCAAAATAATCACAATTTATAATACTTCATCTTATCTGCATCATTAAATAGGTCAATCTTCTGTTTCACAACTTTTTTCATTGCCAAAATGCTGTCGATGTACAAATCAAATGGCTCCCTGATAACAGCATCATTTTCCAAAGTTTTTCTTGTCTGCTGATAAAAAGCATCCTTAATATCAGAAGATATATTGATCTTGTTCACTCCCCTTTTTACTGCTTCGGCAATTTCCGAATCGGGATTTGCTGAACCTCCATGAAGCACCAAAGGAATAGAAACTCTATTTTTAATCTCTGTCAGCAGTTCCTGCTCTAAATGCGGCACAAAATCTTTCGGATAAATACCATGAGCTGTACCAATGGCTATTGCCAGAGTGTCACAGTTTGTCTCTTCAATAAATTTCTCTGCGTCTTCCGGTTTTGTAAATACAATCTCTTTTGCTCCAATCTCACGATTTCCTGAATCTTCCTTGATATCTCCAATGGTGCCGAGTTCAGCTTCCACGGACACTCCCAACGGATGGGCAACTTTAATCACTTCTTTTGTAATTAAAATATTATCCTCAAATGCTTTGCCTGATGCATCTATCATGACAGAAGTAAATCCACAGCGAATTGCTCTCTGTACCTGTTCCATCGTCTCCCCGTGATCTAAATGAATACACATTGGAACATGAGACTTATTTGCCCGGTCTTTACACATTTCAATAAAGCTGTCTCCCTGAAATTCCAATTCGTTTGGGTGGATCGCTAAAATAACCGGTGCCTGTTTCTCCTCACAACATTCAACCACTGCGTTTAAGATCTGCCCTGTGCCAATATTAAATGCCGGTACAGCAAAATTATGCTCATTAGCAACTGCCAGTAAATCTTTCATGTTCAACAACATAATGAAATCTCCTTTTGAATCGATGGGTGATTGGGTTACTTTTAACAAAGCAATTCTTAATCATATATTTTGCTTTGTTAATTTTTATATTATTATAATAACTTTCCATATGATCTTTGTCAATCATTTTATGAAATATTATTTTATAATTTTTATTTTACTATATACAAACCAGCAAATATATGCTAATATTCATTCAAAACCAAGGTTTATATGAAATTATATTTCTTTTATAAAATTTTATTTCTTTATATGTCCATTTGGTTTTTACTATATCAATTATATGAAGGAGGTTTTATGCAGCAAATAAACTATATAGGCCATCCGTCCCAGATTATGGGTGTGGAAGAATACCGCTTAATGAACGGAAAAGGTGATCATATGCACATGCTTCATGCGCGAAACGGTTTAGGACTGGAACTTACAGTTAATGCCGACCGCTGCGCCGATATTTCCCGTCTTTATCTGGATGGAAAAAATTTAAGCTATACTTCTGTAGCAGGCAATGTAGCGTCAGCTTACTATTCTACGGATCAGGATGGCTTTGGCTTTCTAAAATCATTTAACTGCGGTTTCCTCACAACCTGCAGTCTTAACAACATCGGATCTCCCAATGAAGATGAAGGAAAACTCCACGGTCTACATGGAAACATCGGAAATACGCCGTCAGATTATATTTATCATACTAAAAGACAAGATCCTGAACGAAGGTTCAAAGACAGAGCCTTTAATGTATTTGTATCATATAAATCTTGGATACCCTCTGCTGGATGAAAATGCAGAACTTTTTATTAATTCGGCTAACGTCTTACCAAGAGACCGGGAGGCGGCTGATGCATTGGATTTTTGGAATCAGATACATCCTCCAACTCCAAATTTCGCTGAACAATGTTTTTATCATTTTTATAATACCGATATTGCAAACACAATCGTTTATAACGCAAACATTCATACTGGCATACAGATCAAATTTCCTACTGAGCATTTTCCTCAAAGTGTCCAGTGGAAAATGATGAGAGAACGCGATTATGTTCTTGGATTGGAACCCTGTACAGCAACTTTAGACGGCCGGCATCTTGCGAGAAACTCAGGGAGCATTCTCTCATTAGCGCCACGAGAATCCAAAAAATTTTCTGTTACTGTCAATCTGTTTAACCATAAGATTCCACAAGAATTTTATAAATAAAACAGTTGTTCATTTTAAGGAGGTAATATTCATGTCACAAATTAAAAAAGTATTTGAAGCAGGAAATTGTATATTACAGCTTATACCGACCTGGGTGCCAAGAGGGTTCAATGAACCGGGACACAGACTTCGGCTTCACCCTGATGACTATTATGCCTTCGGCATGGAACGCGGAGGTATTTGTGAACGCTGGCTCGGTTCCATTACCAAGGCTCTCAACGGTCCCAAAACCGGAGAAACAGAGGGTATGAGTTATGTTTTGGCAGACAAGAGGACAAAAGAAAAAATCCTTCTCTCAGAGTTTGTAAATGAATTAGGTTCTGATTTAATCGGAGAAACATTGATGGAGCAGTACAAAACCTGGCCTGTATTCGCTAAATTATACGACTATGACAAACCTTTATTTCATCATCTGCACCTGACAGAAGAACGCGCAAATAAAATCGGGATGCACGGAAAGCCGGAAGCCTATTACTTCCCGCCACAGTATAACGCCTCCTATCTGGGAAGATTTCCTCTGACTTACTTTGGTTTTGATCCATCCACAACAAAAGAGGATGTTATGTACTGTCTGAAAAATTATGATAAAAAGGATACAAGGATCACGGAGCTTTCCAGAGCTTATCGCATCAAACTTGGAACAGGATGGTATACTCCCGCAGGAGTCATTCATGCACCGGCCTCTGTGGTAACTTTCGAACCGCAGTGGAACAGTGATGTAAATACGATTATGGAAAATGTCACCATGGGAGAGATAAACCCTCATAATCTCTTGACCGACTGCGCCCCGGAGAAAGAAAAAGATGATCTGGATGCTATTTTTTCTCAAATCGACTGGGAGGAAAGCACTCGTCCAGACTATAAAGAGACGTACTTCCGCATGCCTAAAAACAAGATCGTATCAGACAAAGCTATTGAAAAGTGGGTTGCATATGCAAATGATTTTGTTGCCGCAAAAGAGGTCACTATCCTCCCCGGTCAGTCTTACACTCTCACCGATCAGGCAGCTTACGGTGCTTTGGTCACACAAGGCCACGGGAACTTTGGCTGTTATGAGTGTGAAGCGCCTGGACTCCTTCGTTTTGATGATATCTCCGGCGATGAATTTTTTGTCTCAGAAAAAGCGGCAAAAGACGGTGTGCTCATTAAAAATACCAGTTCTTATGAACCACTGGTCATTCTTCAGAACTATGCCAATAACAATCCTGAAGTTCCAGTCAATATCTAAACTTGGAGGTATTTATGAAATTTATATTTGGAGTTGACAGCTTTATTTGGACCGAATCCTTTTCAGAAAAAGATTTATGGATTATCTCTAAAGCGAAAGAACTTGGATTTGAAATAATTGATTTTGCCATATCCAATCCTTTCACTTTTCCTGCTGATCAGGTAAAAAAGGAATTAAATAAAGTTGGAATTGCATGTGTATGCACCACTACATTAACCAGAGAAACTAATCCCATTTCCCCTGATCCTTTCATACGACATAATGCTTTGGATGCTATGAAAAAATGTATTGATATCTGCAACACTTTAAATGCACCGATTTTAGGCGGAGTAAATTATGCGGCTTGGGGGTATCTAACCGGGAAACCCCGCACAGATCGGGAATGGAAATGGGCCGTACATAATATGAAACAGGCAGCCGCATATGCCAAAAAGACCGGAAAAACAACCATATGTGTTGAATGTGTAAACCGTTTTGAAACACACTTTCTGAATGTTGCCGAGGATGCCGTAAAATTTTGCATGGATGTAGGATTTGATAATGTAAAGGTACACCTGGATTGTTTCCATATGATTCGTGAAGAAAAAAGCTTTACAGAAGCAGTCAAAACTTGTGGCAGTAAATATCTGGGGTATATTCATGTCAATGAAAATGACCGTGGTATCCCAGGTACCGGGCTTGTTCCATTTGAAGAATTTTTCCGTGCCGTAAAAAAAGTCGGTTATAATGGTCCTCTTGTCATTGAATCGTTTGATCCAGGTTTCAAAGAGTTATCCGCAAATTGTGCTATTTGGCGCAATTTTGCCGACACCGGTGAAGAATTGGCTGTCAAAGGATTAAAAAACCTCAAAAATATTTCCAACAGTATAGATAAAAGGGCACTTTGAATTTACGACTCATATAAGAGAACAAGAAAGGAATATATTATGAACCGGATTTATAATGATGCTGATTTCATGGTAGAAGATATGACAAAGGGTTTTGTTAAAGCCAATAGCCGCTTAATTTCTGAGACAGAAAACCCTCAGGTCTTAAAGTATAAGAAAGTACCAATACAGGGAAAAGTGGGTATTGTTACTGGCGGGGGTTCCGGACACAAACCCGCCTTCATTGGCTACCTGGGGAAAAACCTCTGTGACGCTGCCGCTATAGGACAAATCTTTTCCTCACCAACCGCAAAAGCATTTCTGGATGCGATAAAAACAGCTAATTCAGGACAAGGTGTTGCCTGCCTGTATGGGAATTATGCCGGAGACAATATGAATGTCAAAATGGCCATAAGAAAGGCAAAGAAGCTTGGCATCGACGTAAAAACAGTGGTTGCCAACGACGACTGCGCTTCAGCACCGAAGGATGAACTGAAAAAACGCCGCGGAGTTGCAGGCGAAGTACTCATGTGGAAGGTCGGAGGAGCAAAAGCTTCCATGGGAGCTGATCTGGACAGTGTTATCGCAGCTGCACAAAAAGCAATTAACAATACGAGGTCTGTAGGAATAGGGACAGCTCCATGTACAATACCAGCAGTCGGTCATCCGAATTTTCAGATAGAGGACGGAACTATGGAGGTTGGCATTGGACATCACGGGGAACCCGGCATAAAAGTGGAACCATTGAAAACTGCTGATGAGATCGCAGAAGAACTGCTTGCAAACATTCTTCCCGATCTGCCTTTTGAAAGTGGAAACGAAGTTGTCGTTTTACTTTCAGGACTTGGGGCTACTCCGCTGATGGAACAATATATTGTTTACAATAGAGTAGAAGAGCTATTAAAAGATATAGGAATCTGCATATATAAGGCATATGTTGGCAACTATTTTACTTCTTTGGACATGATGGGAATAACACTCACTATTATGAAACTTGATGATGAACTCAAGGAATGTATTGATATGCCTTGTGATTCCGTTGGGTTAACACAACTATGAGGAGGATAATATGACATTTAAAAATCGCGAAGGAATACAAATTGTATGGGATATCATACGCATCATTCAGGAAAAGAAGAATTATCTGAGCGAGATAGACGGAAAGATCGGCGATGGTGATCATGGAATTAATATGAATAAAGGTTTTACCATGGCAGCAAATAAATTAAGCGAAAAAAATCTCACCATGACAAAAGGATTTTCTATTCTTAGCGACACCCTATTACAAGATATCGGGGGATCTATGGGACCTCTTTATGGAGCTTTTTTCAATGGACTTTCTGAGCGTTCCGAAGGAAAAGAAGAAATTAATGCTGTTATCTTTCAGGAAATGCTGCATGAAGCCAGAGATGCTGTATCTGACATTGGAAATGCAAAACCTGGCGATAAAACACTAATGGATACTCTGATTCCTGCCATTAATGCCTTTGATCAATCTCTTTCTTTGGGCAGATCTTTTTCGGCTGCATTGACAGATTTAAAAGAGGCCGCAGAAAAAGGCTGGAAATCTACCGAGCAAATGACTGCGAAGATTGGACGGGCAAGCCGCCTGGGAGAACGAAGCCGCGGTGTTCTGGATGCAGGTGCCACCAGCTGTTATTTCATTCTGAGCACTCTTGCAACTTCTATCCAGTCTATATTATAATGGTATTATGTGTTTTAACCATTCATTACCAGCGAAAGGAGGATGTATGTCAAGTGAGACAAATGTTTTAGACAGCATTGACACCCTTTACCAACAGCTTTTTTCTAAAGAGAAACAAATTGCAAAATATATAAAAGAACACCCTGATGAAGTTATTATGATGAATGTATCCCAACTCGCCAAGGCCAGTGGCACCAGCGAGGCAACTGTTGTAAGAACCTGTAAGCACTTGGGTTATCAGGGATACTACCAAATGCGTTTAGTCTTATCCAGAGATATCGGGACAAAGTCTAATGAAACCGACATCAATGAACAAACAGATTTCATTGCCTATACTTTTGAACGTAATATTCAGAGTTTAAGGAACATCTCGTCCAACTTATCCAAAGATATGCTGCTGCAATGTGCTCTTGTATTGCTTAAAGCTCACGCAGTTCATATTATTGCCATAGGAAACACTACACCAATCGCACTGGATCTGAGTTTCCGCCTTTCCCGATTTGGCATTCAATCATTCAGCAGTTCTATCTCCGAGTATTATATTAACAACATCAGCTTAGGCTGCAAGGAAGATGTTGTTATCGCAATTTCCGGCTCTGGCACCTCAAAACAGGTGCTTCAGGCTGCTGATGTGGCAAAAGATATCGGAATGAAGATTATATCCATTACCACAGATAGTGACTCACCTCTGGCCCGGACATCCGACTATATTCTTTCCAGCCACGAGGAGCATCCTCTATTTAACGAGACAAAAGAACCGCTTTCGCATCTATGTTCCATGGCTATTTGCGATGCACTTCTCTATGCAGTCAAAACATTTTCAATCAATCAGGCACAAGAAACACATCCCGACATCAAAAAACGTACAGAAGACATGGAAGTTCTTCTATCCACAACAAAATTATAGAACGAAACCGGGGCACTGAGTAAAATCAGTGCCCCGGTTTCTTTTATTGAGCTTTTTTATTTTTCTGCCATTTCTTTTAAGCGCGCATATTTTTCTTTTGCATTCTCTTCAGCCTGTTTGAACAATTCTTTTGCTCTCTCAGGATTCTGACGAGCCAATGCATTGTAACGAACTTCTCCCATGATGAAATCGTTGTATTCTGTTGTAGGCTCTTTAGAATCTAAGGAGAATGGATTCTTTCCTTCTTCAGCTAATTCAGGGTTGAAACGGAATAAATTCCAGTATCCTGATGTAACTGCTTTCTTTTCTTCAGACTGAGCAATGCTCATTCCGCCCTTGATACCGTGGTTGATACATGGAGCGTAAGCGATGATCAGTGAAGGTCCCGGATAAGCCTCTGCCTCTGCGATTGCTTTGACTGTCTGATTGTAATCAGCACCCATAGAAACCTGAGCAACATATACATATCCGTAGCTCATTGCAATTGCTGCAAGGTCTTTCTTCTTCACAGCCTTACCAGCTGCTGCGAACTGAGCGATCGCTCCTGCCGGTGTGGATTTAGATGCCTGACCGCCGGTGTTAGAGTAAACTTCTGTATCAAATACAAAGATGTTTACATCTTCACCGCTTGCAAGTACATGGTCAACACCGCCGAATCCGATGTCGTAAGCCCATCCGTCACCGCCGAAGATCCACTGAGATTTCTTAGATAAGTAATCTTTCATCTTAAGGATCTCTTTTCCTTCATCACATCCGCATGCCTCTAACGCTGCAACTAACTTCTTGGTAGCCGCTCCGTTTTTCTTGCCGTCTGTGTAAGTGTCTAAATATTCAGCTGCAGCTGCTTTTACATCTGCATTTTCTGTTGTCTCTGCCAGGGCAGCAACTTTTTCTTTTGTCTGAGCTCTCAGTGTAGTCTGTCCTGTGAACATACCTAAACCGAACTCAGCATTGTCTTCAAACAGAGAGTTTGACCAAGCCGGTCCCTGTCCTTCTCTGTTTACTGTGTAAGGTGTTGCCGGTGAAGAACCGCCCCAGATGGAAGAACATCCTGTTGCATTGGCAATGTACATTCTTTCACCGAATAACTGAGTGATCAGTTTTGCATATGGTGTCTCTCCACATCCTGCACAAGCTCCAGAGAACTCAAGGAGAGGTTTCCTGAACTGGCTTCCCTTAACAGATTCCGGTTTGAACTTGTCGAAGATATCTTCTTTGACAGGTAATGACTGTCCGTAGTTGTAAACTTCCTGCTGATCTCTCATACTGTCTAAGGATACCATAGTAAGGGCTTTTTCGCCTTTCTTTCCTGGGCAGACATTTGCACAGGAACCGCATCCGGTACAGTCAAGAACAGTGGTTGTCATAACAAATTTGTAATCCGGCATTCCTGTCATCGGAAGTGATTTTGTAGCCTCCGGTGCTGCTGCCAGTTCTTCTTCTGTCATCGCAACCGGACGGATCACTGCATGAGGACATACGTAAGCACAGAAGTTACACTGGATACAGTTGTCCGGATTCCATGTAGGAACATCTACTGCAACTCCACGTTTTTCATATGCTGCAGATCCCTGAGGCATATGTCCGTCAGCGTAAGGAACTAAGTCGCTTACCTTTAAGGAGTTACCGATCTGTCCATTGACAGCGTTCTGGATGTTGTTGACGTAATCAACAAGCTCTTTTCTGTCTCCGGATACTGGGTGCAGTAAGCTTTCTTCTGCACAGTCAGCCCACTCTGCCGGAACCGGAACTTCTACGACGCTCTTGGCACCTGCTTCGATCGCGTCATGGTTCATCTTAACGATATGGTCACCCTTCTTGCTGTAAGAAGCGGTAGCTGCATCTTTCATGTACTGGATCGCATCTGCTTCCGGAATGATTCCTGATAACTTGAAGAATGCAGACTGAAGAACTGTGTTGATACGTCCGCCGAGTCCGATTTCTTTACCGATCTTGATACCATCGATCACATAGAACTTGATATTGTGCTTAGCCATGTAAGCTTTTACCTGTCCCGGAAGGTGATCTCCAATCTCCTCTACCGGCCAGCTGCAGTTTAAGAGGAATGTTCCGCCATCTTTTAAGTCCTGAACCATGTTGTATTTTGTGATGTACGGAGCACAATGGCATGCTACAAAGTCAGCTTTGTTGATCAGGTATGTTGCTTTAATCGGGTCATCACCAAAACGTAAGTGGGAAATTGTAACACCGCCTGATTTCTTAGAGTCATAATCAAAGTATGCCTGAGCATATTTATCTGTATGGTCACCGATGATCTTGATAGAGTTCTTGTTAGCACCAACAGTACCGTCAGCTCCAAGGCCCCAGAATTTACAGCTTACTGTGCTTTCCGGTGTGGAAGAAACTGCTTCTCCTCTTTCAAGAGATAAGTTTGTCACATCATCATTGATTGAAACAGTAAATTCTTTCTTGTCTTTATTGTTAAATACAGAGATGATATCAGCAGGAGTTGTATCTTTAGAACCTAATCCGTAACGTCCTCCGTTGATTGTCACCTGCTCGAATTTTGTTCCTCTTAATGCGGAAACAACATCTAAGTATAATGGCTCACCAAGAGATCCCGGTTCTTTTGTCCTGTCTAAAACGTTGATTGTCTTAACAGTTTCCGGGATCACTTCCACTAATTTTTCAGCAACGAACGGTCTGTAAAGTCTTACTTTAACGACACCTACTTTTTCGCCTTTTGCTGTTAAGTAATCGATGGTCTCATCGATGGTCTCACATACAGATCCCATAGCGATGATCACAGATTCAGCATCAGGAGCACCGTAGTAGTTGAACAATTTGTAATCTGTACCGATCTTAGCATTTACCTGGTTCATGTAATCTTCAACGATTGCCGGGAATGCATCGTAGTATTTGTTGCATGCTTCTCTTGCCTGGAAGAAGATGTCTGGGTTCTGTGCAGATCCGCGGAGAACCGGATGTTCCGGATTCAAAGCGTTTGCCCTGAACTTCTCAAGAACTTCGTAATCCACCATATCTGCAAGGTCTTCATTGTCCCACATTTCGATCTTCTGGATCTCATGAGATGTTCTGAATCCGTCGAAGAAATGTAATACAGGAACACTTCCCTTGATTGTAGATAAATGAGCAACAGCGCCTAAGTCCATGACTTCCTGAACGCTGGAGCTGCAAAGCATTGCAAACCCTGTCTGGCGACAAGCGTAAACGTCAGAGTGATCACCAAAAATATTCAGTGCATGAGATGCGATTGCACGTGCAGATACATCAAATACACAAGGCATTAATTCACCTGCGATCTTGTACATATTAGGAATCATCAGCAGTAATCCCTGAGATGCAGTGTAAGTAGTTGTCAGTGCACCTGCTGCAAGAGAACCGTGTACTGTTCCTGCTGCTCCGGCTTCAGACTGCATTTCAACTAATTTTACAGGATGTCCGAAAATATTTTTCTTTCCCTGTGTTGCCCACTGGTCTGTTGATTCTGCCATTGGTGAGGATGGTGTAATCGGATAGATTGCAGCTGTCTCAGTAAACGCATAAGATACGTGTGCTGCGGCTGTGTTACCATCCATGGTTTTCATTTTTCTTGCCATGTTTCTTCCTCCTAAAAAAATCTTGTGCAAATATTAACAATCTACACTTAAGTTTTTCCCTTCTCCTTACAAAGGAGACAGGATGTTATCACAACAACGGGACCGTTGTTTAGAACAAAATAAAACTGTATACAATCATGTATACAGCCTTATTTTACATCATTCAAACGGGTTTTTAAAGGATTTTAACTAAATTTCTTCGTATTTTTTTTAGTACTTTATGAAGCTTTTTTTTAAGGAAAAATCTTGTCCAAAAAATAACAGTGTCTTTTGTCTATTTTGCCTGATTTTTTAGAGATTCTTCGTGCTGACTGAAGGTTTCTGAGAAAATATGAGTTCCCTTTCCGGTCTTATCTGTATGGTAATAGAGATAAGAATGTTTCTGCGGGGAAACTGCTGCCTTCAAAGCATTGATCCCCGGATTGCAGATCGGCCCCTCCGGGAGACCCTGATTTTTGTACGTATTATATGGGGAATCCACTTCCAGGTCTTTATACAGTGTTCTTTTCTTATTATATTTCCCTTTTGTAAGAGGATAGAGCACAGTTGCATCAATCTGGAGTTTCATTTTTTTGTCCAGACGATTGTAGATCACACCGGAGATCTTTGCATATTCAGCATCCACCTTGGCCTCTCTCTCAACGACAGACGCCAGAGTCACGATTTCATATGGTGTGAGACCGGTCTTGTTTTCTTTGGATAGCTGCTCCCATTTGGTATTGAAATTGTCCAGCATCATAGCCACGATCTTTTTGGCATCGGTATGCTTGTATACCTCATAGGTATCAGGAAATAAAAATCCCTGCAGTTTATAGCTTACCTGTGCCTTTTCGGGCACCGATTTCGACCACTCATAAGAATAACTGTCAAGATCATCGGCGGCTTTCAAAAAATCTTCTGCCTTGCAGACATCATTCTGTTCAAATTTCTTCGCCGCAAGTTCTGCCGTATAGCCCTCTGGTATCGTGATCCTGACCGTCCGCTCTTCTTGTTTTTTTCTCGCAGCCTGTTCGCGCTCTTCTTTTTTCACTTTGAACATCCAGCAGGCTGTACCCAGGGCAGCAATGACCAGAGCCAGCAGTAAAATCCACAGTTTTTTTGATTTCTTTTTCTTTTCGTAAAAACTTAACCCCATAAATTCCTCCATAATTCGACACTGATTATCTCTCATTATACTGATATTGTTCTGAAATACCACCCTTTTTATTAGATTTTTTAATATTTTTAATACATTTGTAACTTCATTGACATTCTTTTGGTTTGCTATATAATCAGTTATATAGGAAGATATAGAAAGGAATAGGAATTATGGCAAACCCAATCGTAACAATTACAATGGAAAACGGAGATATGATCAAGGCAGAATTATATCCGGATATCGCTCCGATCACAGTAGAAAACTTTGTGAAGCTGGTGAAGGAAGGTTTTTATGACGGACTGACATTCCACCGCATTATTTCCGGATTTATGATCCAGGGAGGATGTCCGAACGGAAACGGAACCGGAGGACCGGGACACACCATCAAAGGTGAGTTCAGCATGAACGGAGTAAAGAACGACTTAAAGCACACGCCGGGCGTGTTATCCATGGCAAGGTCAATGGCTCCGGACTCTGCCGGTTCCCAGTTCTTTATCATGCACAAAACATCTCCGCATCTGGACGGACAGTATGCCGCATTTGGACAGGTCATCGAGGGCATGGATGTCGTCAATAAACTCGCTGAGGTGGCAACGGACTATTCTGACGCGCCGTTGGAAAAACAGGTTATGAAATCTGTGACCGTAGAAGAATAAAAACATTAAAAGACTTACTTGAAATGCTTAGGACACCGTGCGGTTCTAAGCATTTCTTTTGACACAGTAAAGAGGATACATCAGATAGGGAGGAACACTTTTGGAACATAAATATTTATTTTTCGATGTGGATGAGACTTTGTACAGCAATAAGACCGGTCAGATCCCGCCGAGCGCAGCCAAAGCATTAAAGCAGGCCCAGGCTAACGGCCATAAAATCATCTTGAATACCGGAAGGCCTTATGCATATATAGGGAATGACTTCTTTTCCCTGGATTTCGACGGCTACCTCTGCGGCAACGGCACCGATCTCCGCTACAAGGGAGATGTCCTGTACCACCGTGAGCTTCCTGAAGATATCCAATCCCGGATCATAGATTTATGCCGTAGCCACAGCATCCGTGCCTGTCTGGAAGGAAGCCGCTGTTCCTATTACACTGACGATGACACCTCGTTCCATCCCTATTACGCTTCCATGATCCAAGTATGCAGAAGTTCTGACGGCATGGTGATAGAATTTAACTGGAACAATGTAAAATCCTTTGATAAACTGGTCTGCTTTTCCAGTCCGGATACGCCTCAGAATATGACCGCCTTTATTGAAGATATTCACTCCCTGGACTTTCCGTTCAAGTGCATCAAAAATGGCGAAGATTTTTATGAAGTTATCCCGGAAGACACATCCAAAGGAACTGCCATTACTTTTATTGCGGAATACCTTAACATCCCAATCGATGACTGCTATGCTTTCGGAGATGCCCCCAATGATCTGCCCATGTTTGAAGCTGCAGGACACGGTATCGCTCTTGGGAATGCATATGACTGTGTAAAAGATACTGCGGAGTATGTGACAACGGACATTGACGCACATGGAATTTGGAATGCACTGGAACATTATGGTTTTTTGTAAAAAGAGAGTTTTGAAAAGAGAAACTTCAGCGAAATCTCTGAAATCCTTTACAAAAACGCCCAAAAATAGTATAGTATAAGTAAAGAAAGGAGCATATCGCCCACTGAGGGGGTTAGCCTCCGGTTTGTGCATAAGCCTACCCAGACCGCCAAGTACAGGGTAGGCTTATTTATTTACGCTTGTTTTTCCTATCTATGTAGGCAAGCAGTGTTACAGTAAACAGACTGAATGAAATCATCAATGAGATTGCTTCAAATACTGTCATCTCACACCACCTCCCCTTTTTTATGAGTCGGGAGGCTACCACCATGTACACGAAATACTCCATAAGCAAATTATACTATATTTTATATTTAATTACAATATTTTACTCATCATAAAAAGACTGTTGTTTAGAACAGCCTTTTTATATATCTTCTTATTTCACTCTTGCCGTCAGTTCCCCGTTTTGTTCATCAATCAGGATCGTATCTTCCATATTAACCCCATCACTTAAGATCAGCCTTGCAGCCAATGTTTCCACGCTCTTCTGCAGATACCTCTTTAACGGTCTGGCACCGTACATCGGGTCATATCCGTTGTCCGCCACAAAGATTTTTGCTGACGGTGTGAGCTCTACGGCAAGCTCTTTGTCACTGAGACGTTTATTCAAATCTGCAACTAACAGGTCAATGATATTCGTGATGTTTTCCTTCGTCAGCGGTTTAAACAGGATCATCTCATCCAGGCGGTTTAAGAATTCCGGCCTGAAATGGTTCTTTAAGTCTGCCATAACCATATCTTCTGCCTCTTTTGTAATATTACCGGATTGATCGATGCCTTCCAGCAAATAGGTGGAACCGATATTGGAAGTCATGATAAGGATCGTATTTTTAAAGTCTACGGTCCTTCCCTTAGAATCTGTAATCCTTCCGTCATCCAGCACTTGCAGCAGGATATTAAACACATCAGGATGAGCTTTCTCCACCTCATCAAACAATACAACAGAATAAGGTTTTCTTCTGACTGCTTCCGTCAGCTGTCCACCCTCCTCATATCCTACATATCCCGGAGGCGCCCCGATGAGACGGGCTACGGAGTGTTTCTCCATATATTCACTCATATCGATGCGGACAATATTCTGTTCATTGTCAAATAAACTCTCTGCCAGTGCCTTGGCAAGCTCCGTCTTTCCTACACCTGTAGGTCCAAGAAACAGGAAAGAGCCGATCGGTTTGCCCGGGTCTTTGATCCCCGCCTTGGAACGGATGATAGAGTCCGTCACAAGCTGCACTGCATTGTCCTGCCCCACAACTCTTTTGTGTAAGATCTCATCCAGATGAAGTGTCTTATTTCTCTCACTCTCCGTAAGTTTAGCCACAGGGATACCGGTCCAGCGGGAAATGATCTTGGCGATCTCTTCGTCTGTTACACTTTCCCTGACCATGGATCTGTCTTCTTTTCTGACCTTTTCTTCTTCCTCCTCCAACTGTTTTTTCAGCTCAGGGAGGCGTCCATACTGAAGTTCCGCAGCCTTATTTAAATCATAGTTTCTCTGTGCAATCTGTATTTCGTTGTTTACAGATTCAATCTCTTCTCTCAGTTTGGAAACCCTCTCCACGGAAGACTTTTCATTCTCCCATGTGGCTTTCTTGGCATTAAAATCTTCTCTCATCTCTGCCAATTCTCTCTGAAGTTCCAAGAGACGTTCTCTGCTCAGGTTATCATCTTCTTTCTTGAGCGCAGCTTCCTCGATTTCCAGCTGCATGATCTTCCTCTGGACCTCATCCAGCTCTGAAGGCAGGGAGTTCATCTCTGTCTTGATCATGGCACATGCCTCATCCACCAGGTCAATAGCTTTATCTGGAAGGAAACGGTCCGTAATATAGCGGTTTGACAGGGTCGCAGCAGCCACCAAAGATCCATCTGTGATCTTTACCCCGTGGAAAACCTCGTAGCGCTCTTTAATTCCTCTCAAAATAGAAATCGTATCTTCAACGGTAGGCTCATCCACCATGACCGGCTGGAACCTTCTCTCCAGAGCCGCGTCTTTTTCAATATACTGACGGTACTCATCCAGAGTAGTCGCTCCGATACAGTGGAGTTCTCCTCTGGCCAGCATCGGTTTCAGCATATTGCCCGCATCCATGGAGCCCTCTGTCTTTCCTGCTCCCACGATCGTGTGCAGCTCATCGATGAACAGGATGATCTGTCCCTCGCTCTTTTTCACTTCTTCAAGAACCGCTTTCAGACGTTCTTCAAATTCTCCTCTGTACTTGGCACCTGCCACAAGAGATCCCATGTCCAGAGAGAAAATCGTCTTGTCCTTTAACTGTTCCGGTACATCCCCTCGGACGATCCTTTGGGCAAGTCCTTCTACTACCGCAGTCTTACCGACGCCGGGCTCTCCGATGAGCACCGGGTTATTCTTGCTTTTTCTTGACAGGATGCGGACAACATTCCGGATCTCGCTGTCTCTCCCGATCACGGGGTCCAGTTTCTGCTCTCTGGCGCGCTTCACCAAATCGTATCCATATTTCTCCAACGTATCATACGTTGCCTCGGGATTATCAGTGGTTATCTTTTTGTCTCCTCTTACTTTGGACAAAACCTCCAGGAAACGGTCTCTGGTGATTCCATAACCTCTGAACAGTTCTTTCACCGCATTGTTTGGCTTTTTGATCATGGCAAGAAACAGATGCTCCACAGATACATATTCGTCTCCCATGGCTTTCATCTCGTCTTCCCCTGCCAGCAGTACCTGATTCAGCGCCTGGCTCATGTATACCTGTCCGCCGGAAACCTTCGGTTTCTTCTGGAGCAGCTGCTGTACCTGGGCCAAAAAGGAATCTTTATTGACATTCATCTTCTCCAAAAGACTTAAGATTAAACTGTCTTCTATGGTCAGCAGGCTATATAATAAATGTTCCTGGTCAATTTCCTGGTTTTGGCAGTCATAAGCAATCTTTTCACACTGATTTACTGCTTCGACCGACTTTTGAGTAAACTTATTAATATTCATTTTCACTCCTCCAATCTTATTTGTTCTATATTTAGTATAACACCTAGCATATAAAAAGCAAGTATTATTTTTTCATTTCTTGACATTCTTCCATGTATCTGCTATTTTATATACATACCAATAGTATGTATATAAGAAAGGATGTTATTCCATGGCAAGAAATAAATATCCCGAGATTACAGAGCAGAGGATCTTGGACGCATCGCTGAAATTATTTCTGGAAAAAGGCTACGAGCACACAACCATTCAGGATATCATCGACGAACTGGGGGATTTGACGAAAGGCGCCATATATCATCACTTTAAATCCAAAAGTGAGATTATAGAAGCCGTCATGGACCAGCTCTACGGCGGGCAGGAGAAGGACTACGAAGATATTTTGAATGAATCCGGTACAGGACTTGAAAAATTAAAAAAGCTGATGATCGTATCAATAAACAATCCAGGCAATCAGCTGATCATCAAGGCCGCTCCTAATATCATGAAAAATCCGCGCTTCCTCATGAAACAGCTTTTTGACAGTCTGAATGATACGGCACCCCGGCTGATTCTGCCGTTAGTGGAACAAGGAGTCAGGGATGGTTCCATAAAAACAGAATATCCAAAAGAACTTTCAGAAGCCATGCTCATCTTGTTCAATCTCTGGATGAATCCATTTATCATCCAAAATACAGAAGAAGAACTCATTCACAAAATACAGTTTATGAAAGATCTGCTGGAACGGCTCGGAATACCTCTGCTGGATGACGAAGCACTCCTTGTGCTTGAATCTTACCGAAAACAGCTCGAAGAAAAAAGCTGACTCATCCATCCGTCCTCAGACTGGACTCATACAGTCCGGTCTTGGTGACTGGTGAAAACACTAATTTTTTTGTCATTTTACATACCAACCGAATGTATGAAAGGAGTTTTTATGAACGATAAACTATTCACACGGGATTTTTCCCTCGTAGTGATCGGACAGATCATTTCTCTGTTCGGCAATTCCATCCTGAGGTTTGCACTTCCTCTGTACCTTTTGAATGAAACCGGATCTGCATCCCTGTTCGGCGTAGTCACCGCCTGCTCATTTATTCCTATGATCCTTCTGTCACCCGCAGGGGGAATCGTTGCGGACCGGGTCAACAAAAGAAATATCATGGTGATTCTTGATTACGCGACCAGCGCACTGATCCTGCTGTTTACGGCAGCTCTGGGTCATGTTTCCCTGGTACTGCTTCTGATCATCACCCTGATGCTCCTCTACGGCATTCAGGGAGCATACCAGCCGGCAGTCCAGGCAAGCCTTCCTGTTCTTATAAGCCCGGACCGTCTGCTTTCCGGAAATGCAGTCATCAATCAGGTCAATGCTCTGGCCAATCTGATCGGTCCGGTGGCAGGCGGAGCCTTATACGGATTTTACGGAATCTGCCCGATATTATATGTGAGCATCGTCTGCTTTTTATTTTCTGCCACAATGGAACTGTTTATCCATATCCCGTTTAAAAAGCCGAAAAAGGGAACCAGTGTGTTTGCGGTAGTAAAACAGGATCTTTCAGATAGTTTCCGCTTCATCCGTACAGAACAGCCTGTCATAGGGAAAGGAATCCTGATTGTCTGCGCATTTAACTTATTTTTAAGTGCCCTGATCATCGTAGGCCTGCCTGTGATCATCACGCAGTTTCTCCATATGTCCAGCCAGCTTTATGGATATGCTCAGGGAGCCTTAGCCCTCGGAGGCCTTTTGGGCGGCATTCTCACCGGAGTCTTTGCAAAACGGCTGAATATCCAGGGTGTCCATGTTCTGCTTTTGCTCAGCGGAGCAGCCCTCCTCCCGATCGGACTCGTGCTGAATCTGGATATTCTTCCAATGGCAGCCTACATTGTGATCACCCTGTGCAGTTTCTTTATGATGGTCTGCTCCACAATGTTTACCGTACAGATGCTCTCATTTGTACAGATTCTGACACCGCACCATCTGATCGGCAAAGTCATCTCCTGTATTATGGCACTGTCCATGTGTTCCCAGCCTCTGGGGCAGGCCGTATATGGAGTCCTGTTTGACGTTTTAAAGGGCCAGTCTTATTTTGCGGTCTACGGCGCTTGTCTGATCTGCTGTCTGATCTCCTGGAAATCCAGAAAAATATTCCGGACAATTTCCCTGGCAGAACCAGCTGCTGAATAAAAAACTTGATATAATAAGAGGAGGCAGCAACAAAATTGTCTGCTTCCTCTTCCTGATCCGGTGGTCTGTTTACAGAATCACCGGGATTTTTTTATCGATTTCCATTGTGTCTTTTGTTACAAGGCAGTCCAATGCAAGTACCTGTACTCCAGAATCCGCTGCTCTCCTCAGAGTATCCCCAAATGCCCTGTGGGTGCGGTCGTTGGGCCTGAAACAATGCACTCCTTTCATCTGAATGACAAAGATGATATATGCCTCATACCCCTCCTTTGCACAGTGTATGAGCTCCTCTATATGCTTGACTCCCCGTTCCGTAGGGGCATCCGGAAACCATGCTGTTCCATCCTCTTCCAGGGTCACTCCTTTTACTTCGGCAAAGACCTCTCTGGTTTCCGTCATGAGTTCTCCTCCTCTGATAAAGAAATCAAATCTGGAATTTCCATACTTCCTTTCCGCCTTGATCTCTTTTATATAAGGAAAGATTCCTCCCTTTCTCAGCCATTCTTCCACAGCTTTATTAGGAGCCTGTGAATCCATATTGATCATCAGACTTCCTTTGTTCACACCGATCAGTGAATATTTTGTTTTTCGCTTCGGGTCGTTATGCCGCTGAAGATAAACCCTGGCTCCTGGTATCAGCAGTTCCCTGCATCTTCCCGTATTCTTTACGTGTGCCTCTTCCTCCTGTCCTCCGATGAGGACAATGGCTATAAACCGGTTGGGGCGTTTTAAGAATGTACCTGAAATGATATGATCATAATGCATGTTGTTATCTCCTTATCCGCCCATAATGATAACTTTTGGAAGATTTGATGTCAAGGACACAGTGGGCAAGCCCACTTCAACTCCCCAAACCCTCAATCTTTGAGAGCCTTGGCTTTGTGTCACTGCCTTTCGACAGTTTTACCGATGAATATGAAATTGTCCGAGACAAACCACTTTCGTCTACACTTTAATTATTGTCTGCTGTTCTCTCTTATATCAAGGATTAATATCACCTTTTTTCTTTCCAGCATAATCTATACTATAATCCCCCAAGAAAGGAGATATAAGAATGACCACTGCCCTTTCCTTAGAGCAGGTTTCCTACTCTTACCATAATCTGAAGCAAGAAACTACGGCTCTTTCCTCAGTCACTTTTGATGTATTAAGCGGTGAATTCGTTGCGGTAGTAGGCCCGAGCGGATGCGGAAAATCTACTATGCTGCATTTAATTGCAAAGCTTCTTCCCCTGTCCGGCGGCACCATCAAGATCAACGGCACGCCGATCGAGGAGTCCACCGACCATATCGGATATATGCTCCAGAAGGATCAGCTTCTCCCCTGGCGCACTATTTATGAAAATGTTACTCTGGGACTCAAGATACAAAATATCAAAGATCCGGAGGCATTTGATAAAGTTGACCGGCTGTTGGAACTTTACGGACTCAAAGACTTTAAGAATTCTTATCCCAGCCAGCTTTCCGGAGGTATGCGCCAGAGGGCTGCTCTGATCCGTACTCTCGCCCTGTCCCCGGATATACTTCTCCTGGATGAACCATTTTCTGCATTGGACTACCAGACAAGACTCCAGGTATCCGATGATATAGGCACCATCATAAAAGAAAAGAAAAAAACAGCTCTCCTCGTTACCCATGATCTTTCTGAGGCGATCAGTATGGCCGACCGTGTCATTGTGCTGTCCAAACGTCCGGGAACTGTCAAGACCATTGTGCCTATTCACCTTACCTGTGGAAAAAAAACACCGCAGGCTGCAAGAAATGCAGTGGAGTTCAAAGATTATTTTAATCAATTATGGAGGGAAATCAATGACTGATCCAATTTCTAAAGAACAGTCCGAGTATTTAAACCAAATACAACGGAAAAAATATTGGATCCGGGTTGCCCAGGTCCTTCTGCTTCTCCTTCTTTTATTTGCCTGGGAAACTGCGGTTTCAAAGAATATACTGAACGGATTTATTTTCAGCAGTCCAAGCAGGATCATCCGGTGTTTTTACGGCATGGTAATAGACCATTCCATCTTTCTTCATATCGGGGTGACTCTGGCCGAAACGCTCGTAAGCTTTGCGCTGATCACTTTATTTTCAGTGCTGATCGCAACCATATTATGGTGGTTCCCCACGGCTGCCAGGATCATTGACCCATACCTTGTAGTCTTAAACAGTCTCCCGAAATCAGCTCTTGCTCCGATCCTGATCGTCTGGCTCGGAAACAATATGAAAACCATCATTATCACCGCGATCTCCATTGCGGTTTTCGGAAGCATCCTGAATTTATACAGTGGATTTCTCCACGTAGATAAGGAGCGTCTGACTCTCATCCGGACTCTCGGAGGAACCAAAAAAGACTGCCTGACCATGGCAGTCATACCAAGCTGTATTCCGCTGCTTTTGAGCATTATGAACGTAAATATCGGACTTTCTCTTGTAGGTGTGATCATCGGAGAATTTTTGGCCGCGCGCTCCGGCCTTGGATACCTGATCATCTACGGAAGCCAGGTATTTAAAATGGATTGGGTACTAATGTCTATCGTTATCTTATGCATCATCGCTATGCTTCTGTACGCCCTGACCGGATTTATAAAGAAAATGTATCAGAGAAAAATCTGATCCTAAAACAAATGAGACCAAAGGAAATCAAACGATCTTTGCCCGTTGATTTCCGATGATCTCATATCATTATTGTTCATACTCAGTCCTTCCAGATTGTTCACCAATACCTGCTTGTCATAGTCATAGATGATATCTGTTCTTCCGATCTTTTGGCTCACTTCCTTGATCACAGTATGTCGTCCGAATACCTCAAAATATTTTCTGAAAATGAAAGCGTATCTCGCTTCGCAAAGCCGTCCATAGGTTGGATCATCCGCAAAATTCTTGACAAACTTTTTTAAAAGATTCTCATTTCCCATAAATCTTCCGATGATTACCGGATAATCTTCGTCTCTTCCTCTATAAAAATCTTCTAAATTCATATCGATAGCCCCCTTTTTCTGCCTGATCAGTCTTTTATTTTATAAGTATTTCTGTTAAATCTGCTTATCTTCATGATATAATATAATCAGCCAAATTACTAGGAGGAATTTAAAAATGAAAGCAGATCTTCATTCACATACTGTGCTGTCCGACGGCGCTTTAAACGTCGACCAGCTGATCTCCCAGGCGAAACGCGTCGGCCTGGATTATATCGCCGTAACAGACCACAATTCCACCCACTCTATTCCCGCTGTGCTTGCTCTCGGAGAAGAACTTGGGATCAATGTCATCCCCGGAGTCGAGATCAACTCTGTCCACGAGGCTTCAGATACAAAACCTCACCTTCTCTGCTACTATCCCGCCGATGTAAAGAAACTTCAGAGAAAACTTGACCGGTATCTGGAATATCAGCGGCAGACGAAGCTTGCCATGTACGAAAAAATCATGGAAGATTATCCGATCACAAAAGAACAGCTCTTTGAGGCCGCCCGTGAAAGTACCACCCTGTACGAAGTACATATGATGCAGGTCCTGGCTTCTTTGGGATATACAGGAACCCCTATTGGAGAACTCCACAGAGAGCTTTTTTCATCCGGTTCTAAATACAAGCTGCCCCAGAAAGATATGACAACCCATGAAGCAGTAAGTCTGATCCGTTCCTGCGGCGGCATTGTCGTTCTGGCTCATCCGGGAGAATACAAAAATCCCATGCTCATGGAAATGCTCATTGAAGAAAAACTCATTGACGGTATCGAACTGAATCATCCGAGAAATGATGAGCGGACCATGGATCATATCAGATCCCTGGCCAAAGAACATGACTTATTTATGACCGGCGGCACGGATTTCCACGGCATATATACAAAGACACCTTATCCGATCGGTTCTTTCCTTTGCTCGGAAGAAGGACTGGAACGTCTGACAGCAGCGGGCAAGGCTGCCAATGAAGCATACCTTCATTCTTCCTGCCGGAAAGAAACCGAAGAATCTGAAGAAGCAGAAGCAGGTACCCCACAATAGAGGGACCTGCTTTTTTTGTTTTCAAAATATCATTCTTCATTGTCTAATAATTTTTGCAGATCTTCTGCTGAAGCATCCATCTTCACTGAAATCTCTTCCATAGTCAGCCCCGAATTCAGGAATCGGGTGATCACCATCTTCATTGACTCTCCCACCTCGATGAGATGCCCGTCCAGATCATAAAACCTGACGACACGCTGTCCCCAGCCATGCTCAATCACATCCCCCAAACACTCAATATCCGTGAAAGTTTTCAGCCTTTTCAAGAATCCATCAAAATCCTCTTCTTCAAAACAGATTTCAATGTTATTTGTTTTTTTCTGAACTCTCTCTTTTGGAATGTTCACCAGCCAGTCAAAGTTCTGCTGCAGTGAAAGACCGCAGGTGAAGGATATATTGATACCGTAATCCTGATAAAGCTCCAATCCGAATAAATCCTCATAAAACTTTCTGGATTTATTAATATCTGATACGGATAAGACTGTACATATATATTTCATATAAAAACTCCCTTCGTCTTTAAAATACTCCTGGCAACGCTGAGTCCGTTAGCCGATGCCTGCTGAAGGCCTCTTGTAACGGAGGCTCCATCACCGATCGCCCGAAGGCCTTTGATGTTGGTTTCAAACGACTGGTCTGTGACGACTTTATTGGAATAAAATTTTACTTCCACTCCATAGAGCAGCGTTTCATCGCTGGCCATCCCCGGCGTCACCTGATCCAGTGCATAGATCATCTCTTCAATCGCTTTCATGATTCTGTAAGGAAATACCAATGACAGATCCCCGGGCACCGCGTCTTTTAAAGTCGGCGTAATGTTATTTCTGAGAAGGCGTTCCTCCGTCGTCCTGCGTCCTCTGACAAAATCCCCGAACCTCTGGACAAGAATCTTTCCGTCACAGAGCATATTGCTCAGCTGTGCGATGTGTTTCCCGTACTGGATAGGCTCTTTAAACGGCTTCGTGAAATTTTTCGATACAAGAATTGCAAAATTTGTATTCTTCGTCTTATATTTTTCTGCCTTATATGCATGGCCATTTACCACAGCGAGTCCGTCCTCATAATATTCTGTAGCCACTTCCCCTGAAGGATTGGTACAGAACACACGAACCTTGTCGTCAAAGGTCGGCGTATAATATACCAGCTTTGCCTCGTACAGGCTCTTGTTCAGTTCTTCCATGATTTCATCCCGGACTTCCACTCTGACGCCTACATCTACCGTTCCCACCTCAGTCTCAATCTCGTGTTCCCTGCACAGGTTGCTGAGCCATTCAGATCCTTCCCTGCCCACGGCGGCTACAATTTCCTCTGCATAGAAAGTATCTCCTTTATCGGTGACAACACCCTGCACCCGTCCTTCTGCAGTCATGATATTTTCAACCATGGTGTTAAATTCTATCCTGACTCCGGCACCAAGCAGGTGTTCCTGAAGCCTTTGGTATATCTTATACCCCTCTTCCGTGCCCAGATGCCGGATCGGACACTCGATTAATTTCAGATTGGCTTTAATTGCCTTTTTTCTGATCCTGGCAATTTCTTTTTCTTCATTCAGTCCGTACACTTTTGTGTCCGCCCCAAATTTCAAATAGATCTGATCAGATTCTTTCAACAGCTGTTCTGTCTTTTCGTAGCCAAGGATCTGCGGCAGATTTCCGCCCACATCAGGAGACAGGGAAAGCTTTCCGTCAGAAAACGCGCCTGCACCTGCAAATCCGGTAGTAATGGAACATGGCTTACAGCCCACACACACTTTTGTTTTTCTTTTGGGACAGGACCGGTCTTCAATCCTTCTTCCCTTCTCTATCATTAATATCCTTAAATCCGGTTTCTTTTGTGAAAGCTCATACGCGCAGAAAATCCCGGAAGGTCCTGCTCCTATGATAATGACATCAAATGTATAATCCACAATATACACACCCTTTCCTGTATTTTTTCCACTGCTGCTAAACATAAAATACAGACTTATTGTAACATAAGATCAGGATAAATAACAAACAAAGCTGTGTCCCGGATGAAGGGAAACACAGCTTTTCTGCTAAAAATGTCTTTATTATTTTATCAGTCGTCTGGCTTTCAGAGCTTCATAAGGAAGACCATGTTCCAGGCACCTCTGCGCTGTCCCAGTAAGCCTGTCTCCGCTGAAAAGTTTTCTTATCGGATCAAATGCTGCTCTGTAAATAGAATCCGGAATCTCTCCCGTCAGCGTCGGAAGGTTTTCCAGATTATCCAGCTCTTCTTTTGTACTATCATATTCTTCTCAGGCAACCCCAGAAAGCGGTGATGCATGAGGGCCATTGATTGCAAACACTTTTAAATCCTTTAAAGTTTCTATAATTTCCGGGATCATAATCACATCCGTATTGTCATATTTGTTATTACTCCATATTTGCATGTCTTGCAAACAGATCGTCATCTGACTGATTTGTGAGCCTCATCAGATCCATAACCATACAGTCATATGTAATCCAGCTTAACTGCTCGAATCCGGAACCGGCAGCCTGAACAGTTCCCGCTCCTTCATGATTGTCACACTTCTTTGTGACTCCTGGAAGTGTGATCACCGCATCCGCCATAGATCCGATTGTGTTCTCAGGGAACATTGTAATTGTCGCCACCTTTGCACCCTGGCTCTTTGCCTTCTTGGCATTAGACACAAGGCTTGCGGTATTTCCGGAACCGGAGCCGACAATCAGCAGATCTCCTGCCTGAATAGACGGTGTGGTCGGCTCACCGACAAAGAATACGGTATACCCAAGATGCATCAGGCGGTTGGAAAATCCTCTGGCAGCAAATCCGGAGCGTCCCGCACCGCTTACAAAAATTCTTTTTGCCTCTGTGATCAGTTTTTCCACTTCCTCTATCTGTTCATTATCTACTTCTTTTGCGTTGTCGGTTAATTCTCCGAGAATCGCCATCATATTTTTACATTCTGTCATAATCTTTACCTCCAGTCTCAAAGTGTGATTTAAAGCATCGCGTCTTTGATCGCCTTTGCTTCCGCAACCGGATCTTCTGCGTGTCCGATCGCAGATCCTACAATAATAATCTCCGGTTTTAAGGCAACATATTTATCGATGGTCTTGCTGTTGATACCTCCGGCAACAGCGATCTGAGCCTTCTTTGCATGTTCTGTCATGACCTGAAGATCCTGGATCGGCTCTCTGCCTGCTGCCTGCTGGTCAGCCCCTGTATGAACTGCCAGGATGTCAACTCCGATTTCTTCCATCTTCGTGATTCTGGCCGGAAGATCTTCCACACAGATCATATCCACAACGAGTTTTCTGTCATAATCTCTTGCAGCCTTTAAAGCACCTTCAATGGTCAGATTATCAGAAACACCAAGGATTGTCGCATAAGCGGCACCCGCCTCATAGGCATAGCTTGCTTCCAGATATCCGCCGTCCATGATCTTTAAATCGGCCAGGATCTCTTTGTCCGGGAAGAAACGGTGAAATTCACGCACACCCCTCATTCCTTCGTCCATAACAAAAGGAGTTCCCACTTCGATGATGTCAACGTGCTCCGCAACCTTGTCAGCGAAACGAAGTGCATCTACAAGGTTCATCTCATCTAATGCTAACTGTAATTTCATTTTATTTTCCTTCCTTTAATTCGTTGTAATCTTTGACAATCTCATCAAACATTCTGGTTCCCGCTTTAATGCCTGTAAAATGAGTCACTGCATCTTCAATGCCGTTATCAGCCACATACTGAAGCAGTTCAACTGACTGCTCATCTTCTTTGACATCAAACAGGAATGTTGCTGCGATACCTCTCAAGAGAAGTGTATTTTTAAGGTTTCTTTCCTCACATTGTACAGCTGGTCCCACCAGACGGTCATTCGGTGCAAGCTTTCTGATCGGTGCTCTGGAAATACGTGTGATCGTGTCTTTGATGCCAGGAGTACAGAAACGGTTTAATGCGAATGTAATGTAGTCTTCCATTTCCTTCTCGGTAAATCCATGTTTTGCAACCATCAGGGCCGCAACTTCTCTCATGACTTCTCTTGTCATTTCTATATTTTCCGGCACCGCGAAGTAATCCTGGATAATCTCATATCCCATCAGTTTTCCGATATAACCGGACCATGCGTGTCCGCAGTTGATCGTATAAAGTTTTCTCTCCAGGAATTTCTGAAGATTATCGGTATATTCTGCTCCGGTAATCGGAAGTTTCTCAGGGTCTACCAGCTTGTTCACTTCCACTGCCAGCTCGTGATCTTTTCCGATGTCAATTCCGTCTCTGCCGTCTTTGTCGGTACCGAATACCATACGGTCTACTGCCGTATTCGGGAATGCCGCTGCTTTTAAGAAGTCATCCTCAGAAGCAATTCCAGTTCTGACAAGTTCCTTTAAAAGCAGATCTCCGTTGAACAATGCGTTCTCACAGGGGATCACATTGACTCTTTCTTTGCCTGCTCCTAATCTGGCCTTCAGCCCTTTTGCAAGAGTGCCTGCAATTTTAGGGAAATTGTCTGCCAGCACTGCCGTAGTGACTACGTCTGCTTCCACGATCGCTTCCACGACTTTATCTTCTTCTGTAATCGGTGAAAGTGCAGAAACCTTGTCGATTTCTTTTCTCCTGTAATCCTCCTCGATCACATACAAGTAGTAGTTATGGTATTTGTTCAGTTCCGCGTTGACTTTCTCGTTTACGTCCACGAATACGATTTCATATCCTGTATCATGCAATAAATCTGCAATGAATCCGCGGCCGATCTTGCCAGCCCCAAAGTGTACTGCTTTCATTTTCTTCCCTCCGTCAATTCTAGCGGACCACATCTTTAAATACGTTCAGTATTTCTTCTTTGGTCTTTGCATTTCTAAGTTTTTCTACGTTGTCAAGATCTGAGCATGCCACTGCGATATCTCCTAAAATCTCAATATGCTCATTGTTCTTACCTGCAATTCCGATGATGACATTTGCAGTTTTTCCTTCATAGTTTACGCCCTCAGGAACCTGGATAAAAGAAATTCCTGAAGCCATAATCCTTTCTTCGGATTTTACGATGCCGTGCGGAATCGCAATGTGATTGCCGATGTAGGTAGAGACCACTTCTTCCCTCTTCAGCATGTCATCTATATATTCTTCTTTTACATAACCATTGTCTGCAAGGATCTGCCCCGCAGCCCGGATAGCTTCTTCCTTCGTAGCAAAAGCTGCGTTCAATCTGATGTTGTCTTCGTTAAAAATACTCTTCCTATCTGCCATAATGAAACCTCCTAAATTGATTCTCCTATATAATGTCTGAACCTGTGTCCAAAGCATTGCCTGATTTCTTCTTCGTCGCCCTTCTCTATTAACTTCATGACATCCCGGTCTTCGATGATCAATTCAGTAATATAGCGCAGAAACATCTGCTGTACTTCATCCATTTCCGTTGGATAGAAGAAAAATATAATGTTACTGATCGCATCCCCCTCCTGAGGATCTACCATTCGTTTTTCTTTTAAATGGTAAACGAAAAAAAGCGGTTTTTTTATTTTCTCTAAATAACATTCAAAGTAACTGATTTCCGTCGTTGGTATTGTAAAACGGCATTCATTTGCATGCCGGATCACATAATTTTTAATCTCCTGTTCACCGATGAAGATCCCGGCTTCCCAGATCGTATGTTCCAGATTTGAGAATAAGTGGTTTTCATCCTTCAGGTTATTAATTTCATACACATGGAATTCAGTCAATAAGTCTACTGCCCACGTAGTTAATTGTTTTAACTGTTTTAAAGATACGATGCTGTTGCTGCTTTCTAACTCCGCCGCCTTTCTTTCCTGTTCCTCAATCTTCCTTAAAGTCTGATGCTTGTGCCTTCTTATTTTTTCTTTTACAATCTCCAGCTCATTGTCATTCAGGAGCGGAGAAACTTTCAGATACTCCCTGTCTTTTAAATACAGCGGGATGGTTGACAGGATCAAGTCATAATCGTTTAAGTCTTCTTCTCCCAATCCTACCAAAGATACAATCTTTCTTACATAAATCTCGGGTATCTCCCTCTCCAGACGGCTGGCCAGCATCTTGGAAGATCCCATGCCGCTGGAACATACCACCAGCACCCGGAATGTCTTCTTTGTAATGTTGTCCAATGATACCGCAAAATATAATACCAGATACCCTATCTCATCATCCGGAAAATAATCATCCGGGAAGACTTTTCTGACCGTATCTTTTATAATGGAAAACAGCTGCGAATAATCTTTTTCAATGTCGCGGATGATCGGATTCGAGATACTCATTCCGCTCCTTGTCCGCACCAGGGCTTTATCGATATGTGTCAACAGTCCGTCCATAAGCTTTGTATCCTGGCTCAGGTTAATGCCCATACGCCTTTCTACCAGCTCCACAAACTCTTCAATCTTTGGCCTGAGCACAAAATTTTTGACAAACACATTTTCATTGTTCCGTTTTCCGACACTGATATCCATAACCCACAGAAGATATTCTTTCTCTGCCTCGCCCAGGGAAATAGAATATTTCTTTTCCAACATCCGGATCAATGCGGCAACAAGTTTTTTCAGATTCTTGTCCACATGTTCCACGGTAAAATCTGTACTGTATTTCCGATTACCGATTTTGTGTCTGCGAATCAGCAGCGACACCAACATGACTAATTCAGCATAATTCTGATCAAGTATCTGATAGTTTTTCTGAATCAGTTTATGGCTGATATCTTTTAATATTTTTTCACAGGTCTGAAACAGATCCATGTATCCGTATTCATCCAACTTCTGCATAAATGGATGAAACTGTCTGACATTCCCCGCAAGCCAGTGTACGATCACATCCATATCTGTGTTTTTCATTATGATATTGACCATCAGATGATCTCTCGCCACCTGCTCACCGCCCAGGCAGATTCCGTCTCCCTTTTTTGAGATTAATTTAATATTGTACTCCGGAAGAATCTTTTCAATCTTTTTCAGATCATTCCTGATTGTCGGAAGAGATGTGCCCATATCGATTGCCAATGCTTCTGTCTTCATGAAGTCATCCTGATGAAGCAGCTCTAAGAGAACAAAATACATTCGTTCCTTAGGGTCCACTACCTGGAGTTTTTTATGTTCTCCTAATTCTGTCTGGAGTTTCTGAATGTGTTCAGGCAGACCGACAGCCCGGATTCCTTTTTTGCTCACCGTTTTCAATGTAATCTGATACTGCCTTAACACTTCAGTCACCTCGGGGATTTCCCGGTACACGGTCCTCTCTGAGACATTCATTTTATTGGCAATAGCTTTCATGGTTACGAAACCACGGCTGCTTAAGACAATCTGTATGATATCTTTTACACGATTAGACATCAGCATAATTTTGCAGCTCCTTTACTTATAAGGCGCCATAATCATTCAATTATGGCGCCGCAGCCTGACTATTCAGACATGTCTTTAATCTTCTTTGCGATTGCTGCCTGTTCTGCCGCATCCAGGAAGTTTTCGATCGCTATGACCGGAACTCCTGCAGGAGCTGAATTTTTTGCAGCTTCATATAAGTTTTCGTTCGTTACGATAACATCTATGTCTGCTGGAATTTGATGAATGGATACATGGCTGACATCAATGAACATTCCAATCTTGTTCAGCTGTGTCTTCAGCATAGAAGCACCCATTGCGCTGGACCCCATTCCAGCATCACATGCAAATGCAACTTTTTTAACTTCTTTTTTCGGAAGAGTTGTATCTGTTGCTGCTGCTTTTTTCTCTTCTCCAGGAGCGCTGTGGCTTTCCACAAACTGGCTCATGTCGATTCCAGCAACTTCCTGTTCATCCTCTGGTGTTTTATCCCTCATTAAGAAGAATGCTGTCACCGCAAAGGATACCACGGTTGCTATCAAGTAAGCCATCAAGTTGACAAATAGTTTGCCCTTTGGTGACATAACGATTAACATGATCAAAGAACCAGGAGATACGGCTGCTACAGCACCACCGTCCATGATCTGAAGCCAGAATACTGCTGCGATACCACCGAGCATAGGCCCTAAGAGTGTGATCGGTTTGATCAGTGCATATGGGAAAGAAACTTCTCCAATACCACCGATGATTTGAATGATTGCCGCACCTGGTGCAGATTTTTTAGCCATTCCTTTACCGAATACACAGAATGCTAATACAAGACCTGCCCACATACCACCATTTGCTTCGATTAAGTACAAAATAGATTTCCCTGTTTCTGCTGCCTGCTCGATCGCCAACGGTGTAAAGATACCATGGTTGATCGCGTTGTTCAGGAACAGTACCTGTCCAGGAACTACAAAGATTTCTGTCAATGGGATTAAGCTGTGGCTTACAAGGAAATCAACGGCAACTGTTAACACACCTGTGATTGCTGAGAAGATCGGTGTTACGATCATGTAGCCAAGTATCATCATGATTGCTCCCACGATACCAAGTGAAAAGTTATCTACTAACATTTCCAGACCTGGTTTTATGTGACCGTCAAAGATTTTATCAACCTGTTTGATGATCCACGCACCGAGAGGTCCCATTACCATACCACCGATCATCATCGTTACGTCAGATCCAACGATAACACCGATTGTTGCTACGGTACCTGCTACAGCACCACGTCTTCCGTAAACAGTATGCCCCCCAGTGTAAGCAAATAACAATGGAATTAAGAACTTAAGTGTAGGCTCAATTACTTCGGCCAGTTTTGCATTTGGAAAATATCCAGTCTTCAGGAACAAAGATGTGAAAATACCCCAGGCAATCAATGCTCCAATGTTCGGCATGACCATTCCTGACAGGAAGCCGCCCATTTTTTGGACTTTAGCTTTGAAACCATTTGCCATAACAATCCTCCTTTTTTGTCCTCTTTTTTGGTATAATTTATTTCTGCGGTTAATGGTATTAACTTGATAAACGTTTATCTATAATTCCATTATATTGATTGTATTTTTATACGTCCACTATTGCCAGTGGTAAATTTTGCAGAAGAATTTTTGACAAAGTTTTCTTACATATTTTCCCTTATTTATCCCTTACAAACTGCATAAAAACGTGGTTTTACTGATCCTCCTAACACAAAAAAGGGAGAATAATTTTCATCATTTTTCTCCCCTTTTTTCGAAAATAAAATTTTAACTCATTATCGGTGGCCAGATAAAGACCAAGTCAGTCCCCGGTCTTCATCCTGCACACCTTTACCTTCATTCCCTGTTTTTCAAGTTCCTTTTTGTCAGCACTTCCAATCCCATCATCTGTGATCAGATACTGAAAATCACAGAGCCTCGCAAACCGGCAAAAGGTTTTGCGTCCAATCTTCGTACTGTCGCACAGCATGTATGCTTCCGTAGCGGTTCTCATCATCGCACGCTTCATCGCTGCCGTCTCCTCATTTGGCGTGGTCAGCCCTTTGGACACAGATAAAGCATTCGGTGATAAAAACAGTTTATCCACAGAAATCCTCTCAAGGAATTCGATCCCCAGAGAACCAAAGGTGCATTCAAACTGGTTCCTTACAGTTCCTCCGATCAGTATCACCTGGATCGAAGGCTTTTTTTGCAGTTCAAGAGCGATGTTCAGATCGTTTGTCACAACCTTCAAGTCGTTGAAGTCCGTCAGAACCTTTGCAAACTCCAGCATGGTGGAACCGCTGTCGATCAAGATGATATCACCCTCACTGACATATTCCTTTGCCCCCTCGGCGATGATCCTTTTTTTATCCGGGTTTAAATTCCACCGGGAGGCAAGAAATGCCTCCTTAGTAACTTCATCTTCCTTTAACAGTGCACCGCCGTGGGTCCGAATCAAGTGTCCCTCTTTCTCCAATTCACTCAAGTCGGACCTTATGGTGGCGCCGGTCACATGGAATTCTTCCGATAATTCATGGATGCCAGCCTTTTTATGTATTCTCATGTAGGCGAGCAATTCTTCTTTCCGCTCTCTTGCAAACATATATTATACTCCGAAATGATCTAATAAAATCTCTTCTGCTTCTTTATTCCATAATCCCTGATTCTTATCGCAGGCATCCGCGAGTTTCGCAAACAGAGGATCCGTCTCACCCAGTTTTCTGAAATCATCAATGGCAGTTAACGGCATTTCAAACTGTGTATAAGTAAGCTTCTTTCCTCCCGGTATCTCAGGTAAATGAAGGGTTGTGTCAACGATTGCATCGATGCCTCCGACATGAGTGATCATAACGGCCGGATTTACCTCTTTCTTCGCGATCAGATCGAGCGCTTCCAGAAGGTCTGCTTTAATGCCCCCTGAAGATCCCAGAAGCTTAGTATTTCTGTAATGGCAGTCATACAGGTTCATGTCTGCGGAAAATCCACTGTCGGCAGGTCCTGCAAAAAGGTTCATGCATCCGTCAAACGCAAGGATCTTGTTTCCTGTCTCCGCGATGGCTTTTACCGGAGCGTATACAAACACATCATGATATCCCTCTCCTCCGGTGAGATCCATCAGTTCTTTGACTTCATCGTCCATCTTTGCTGTATTTACATAATGAAGCTCAACGCCCCTCGCCTTGGCATCCTCTTCTGAGATTACTTCTCTTGCCCTGTTAATTCGGTCGTCATTAATCTCTGTGACTACAACCATTTTAGGTTTATTTTCCATAGCGAGCGCATAGCTGATAGCGCCCAGCCCCATCGGTCCGCATCCTCCAAGAATTGCGATATTTCCGCCCTCTTTTGCCCCGATAAAATGTTCATGGGTCTCCGGTTTGGTGTGGTAGTTGGCCATATAACCGCCGATGATGCAGTACATAGGCTCTGACACAGAAACCTCATAGAAAGCATCACCGTCATAGTGGAGCAGGCAGCCTTTTTCAATGACATCGTTTGGAACGATGCAGTAAGTTACCGCGCCTCCGAAGTGCTCATAGGAATAACCCGGTGCCCCCATCTGATCCGGGATACCCGGCAGCACAACAAACCGTTCTCCAGCTTTGTACTCATCTGCCCATTTAGATCCCACCTTTTCGATCACTCCGGAAAACTCATGTCCGATGATGACTGGATGGTCTGCGATATCGTCAGGTACGCGGATATGACCGCTTCCCAGTTTTACTTCCTTCCATGTAGACATACAGATGCTGTCGCTCATGACCTTCAAAAGCACCTCATCTTTTTTGATCTCCGGCAGTTCAAACTCTTCCAGCCGGATATCTTTTGCCCCATACATTCTCACACCTTTAGCCTTCATAATGCCCCTCCTGGCTTTGCAAAAATTTTTAATTATTTTTAAAAATTTATATTTTTTTTCATTTCACAAATATCATACCACGCCTTCTTTTGTTTGGCAACAGTCAATTTGATTGAATCCTCGCTCAGCGGCGTGATATAATAGGCAGATCAATTCAATCGGCAAGGAGGGTAAAATGAATGGAGACATATGAATTCAACGGTGAAAAGTATAAAAAAGCTTCAAGGCATCAAAAGGAATGGGGTACTCGGTTAATTTTAGAATTGAATCTAACGGGAAAGGAATCCATTCTGGACTTAGGCTGCGGGGACGGGGTTCTGACAGAACAGTTATCCCTTCTGGCCCCTGAAGGAAAAGTTGTGGGGATCGATGCCTCTGAAGGAATGATTAAGACGGCAAGACAGCTTGAGAAGTATAATTTACAGTTTTATCATATGGACATGGCTGATATGGCGTTTAAAGAAGAGTTTGACGTGATCTTCTCCAACGCTGCACTGCACTGGGTAAAGGACCACTCCCTTCTTTTAAGGCACTCTCACGCCGCGTTAAAACCTGGCGGAAGGATCTTATGGAATTTTGCCGGACAGGGAAACTGTTCTGATTTCTTTGGATCCATCCGCAGGATTATGGAAACTGACCCATTTAAACCATACTTCACCTTCTTTGAATGGCCATGGTTTATGCCTTCCAAAAACGAATATGAAGCTTTCATGAAGCAGTCTGGATTTACCTCTGCAGAGATCATAGAAGAAAATGCGGACCGGTATTTTTCAAACCCTGATGAAATGATCCGGTGGATCGACCAGCCCAGCATCGTACCTTTTATCAAATGTGTCCCTGAGGCTCAAAAAGAGGCCTTCCGGCATGAAGTCATAGAAGCCTCCCTGCAGACAGCTCTTCAGCCTGACGGAACATGTTTTCAGCCATTCCGCAGACTTAGAGTCAGCGCTTACAAATAACAAAGAGGAACCGCTCTTATGAAATGGAACGGTTCCTCTTTGTTGTCTTACAGGCCTGTTTTTTCTTTTATATAGTTTCTGGCTTTCATAGCATATTCCAAAGGATTCGCCACTGCGGGGTCCTGTTCGGCCTCCACGACCACATAACCTTCATACCCCCTTGATCCGATCAAGTCAAAGATAGGTTCAAAGTCTACATCCCCGTCCCCAGGCACTGTGAAGGTTCCGTTCCTGACTCCTTTTAAGAAACTCCACTTCTCTTCTTTTGCCCGTTTTACAACATCGGTGCGCAGATCCTTCAAATGAATATGTTTTGTTCTGCCGATATATTTTTCAAGGATCTTTACGGGTGAGATCCCAGCGAAGGAACAGTGACCGCTGTCAAACAGTAAGAATACCAGCTCCGGATCCACCGAATCCATAAAACGGTCAATCTCTTCCTCTGTCTGTATCACCGTTCCCATATGGTGATGATACGTCAATGTGATACCGATCTCCCTGGCTGCCTTCCCGAGCCTGTTCAGCCCATCCGTCAGTCTCTTCCACTCTTTCTCATTCATCACATATTTTCCTTCAAAGACCGGGACATCCTTCCCCTGGATGCTGTAACTCTGTTCGGAGACACCGATCACCTTCGCACCCATATCTTTCAGAAACCGTGCCTGGTCTATGAACTCTTTTTCAACCTCCCCGTAAGGTTTGGTAAGCAGAAATGCAGAGAACCAGCAGTTACAGATCTCGATGCCTCTGAGGCTTAATGCCTTCTTTAAGATCCCCTGGTCCTTCGGGTATCTGCCGCCGATCTCAGATCCCGTAAAACCAGCCAGTGCCATTTCACTTATACATTGCTCAAATGTATTTTCCTTCCCAAGATCCGGCATGTCATCGTTTGTCCAGCCGATGGGCGCAATGCCCAGCTTCACTTTATTTTTGTCCAACATTTCTTATTCCTTTCTATGCCTCGTTCAGTTCTCTCTCCTCCAGTTCTTTGGAGATGGACGGATACTCCTTGTCAAGCTTATAGATCAGCAGAAGAATGATCGCTGCCACCCATATGATGACCGGACCAAATTTATAGATATTTCCAATCGTATTCACTGCGGAAGCCGGCTGTACCACATTTCCGCTGGTGGAGCTGATATAGCCGCTGGCTGTCATCAGTCCAGTCATCAATGCACTGGCGATACCAGTCCCCACCTTAAATCCAAGGCTTGCTCCTCCGAAGATCAGGCTTTCCTGACGGAAGCCGTTTTTCCAGTAGCCGTATTCCACTACGTCACCCAGCATGCCGAAGATCGTGGCGGAAAGCTGGGATACACCAACAGAACGAATCAGGGTCACAACAAAGAACCACTGGAAACTGAATGGATTTACCAGGATCAGAAGATGGGACACCACGGCTAAGATACTTCCAGCAAGGGTCACATTCCGTTTTCCCCACCTTTTGATCAGGAACGGACAAGCCATAGCCCCCAGTATCATGACCGCTGTCTCAAGAAAATACAGGGCGCTGTACATCCACGAATCATTTTTGAATACATATTTACAGTAATAAGGAAGATCAGTCCCTACGATGGTCTGATGAATGACCTGGATGGACCAGAGCCCCAGCACGCACCAGAAATATTTGTTGGTGAGAAGTGCTTTCAGATTCTTCTTTACAGAGACCTTCTTTTCTTTTTTTACGTCCACTTTCACTGTCTCTTCACACTTAAAAAAGCAGAACAGCAGGAGCGCAACGGCAATGGCAACCCACAGAAACATGGTCTTGACCCATGCTGACTGGTCATCCCCGAACAGCTTTACCAACGGCATGGTAAATGTGACAGATATGATCCTTCCCACCGGAGATAAAATCATGCGGAAAATGGAAAGCAGATCCTGCTGGTATGAATCCCTAGTCATCATGGTTGAGAGCGATCCGTATGGAACATTGATCGCCGTGTAGATAACCGTCGTTGTCAGGTTATAGGTTACAAATATGTAGATGCCTTTTACAAACTCTGTGGAATGAGGCACAGTAAACATTAAGATTGCGGCAATCGCATAAGGGGCCGTCATCCACAGCAGCCACGGCCTGGATTTTCCCCACCTGGATTTTGTCCTGTCCACAAGGAATCCCATGATCAGATCTGAGCTACCGTCAAAAACCCTTGAGATTAACATGACCATACCGATGGTGATGGGAGAGACACCCGCGTAGTCTGTGTAAAACAGGGTGAGCAGGGTGGAGATCATGCCGTAGACGATGTTACATGCCGTATCGCCGCACCCGTAGGCGACTCTCGTTCCAAATGATATTTTCTTCATAATTTATACCCATCCTTTTTCCTGCGCATTAACATTCTTCCATGATTGCCTTAACTGCAGCTTTTGTATCGGTGAGAGGAAACAATTCATATCCCACGTAACCCTCATATCCGCATTCCTCAAGATGTCTGATCACCTTTTTATAATTGATCTCACCAGTACCCGGTTCATGTCTTCCCGGTGCGTCTGCCACATGGATATGTCCGAACTGCCCGCTGTAATTACTAATTGTGTCACAGATGCAGCCTTCATTGATCTGCATATGATAAACATCATACAATAGTTTCAGTCTCGGGGAACCGATGAGACTGCATATTTCTGCACCCATCTGAGTATATTTCAGGAAGTTCCCCTCATGGTCTGTTGTAATGTTCAGCGCTTCCAGATTGACATTGATATCTTCTTTTTCGGCAAGCTTGGCACATTCCAAGAGTGTGTCGTACATCGCGCAGAGCTTTACTGTATCCGACAGGTGATCATAATGGTTTACAACAACTCCGCCGTCCCCCAAAGCGTTGGAATGGATCGTGACACTGAGCGCTCCTACTTTTTTAGCCGCTCCGATGGATTTTTTTAACTCAGTCAGATACTTCTCCTTATGCTCAGGGTCCACCAGGGAATAATCAGCATCACCGTTAAACCCGCTGATCTGGATTCCTGCATTTTTTGCGGCCTTCGCTGTTTCCTCAAGATCCCGGATTCTCCAGTCCCAGAATTCCACAGCTTCAAACCCGTCATCCTTGGCTGCCTGGAAACGTTCGTTCCAGGGCAGCTCTGTGTATAAAGTATCGATACATGCACATTTTCTTAAACCCATTTTATTCTACCTCCGCGATTTTGACCGGTCTTCCTTCTTTCAGGGATTTTGTCGCCGCTGCAGCCATGAGCACCGGATACAGGCCGTCTTCTCCGCCCACTGGTGTCTCGGTATCATTCAACACTGCATCTGCGAATGCCTGGATCTCGGAGACGAAAGCTCCTGTGTAGCGGTCCCACATGATCTTATATGTATTTTCATAGCTCGTCCGGTCTTCATCAGATACCACAACTGTGTTTGGTACGTCATTTTCATTTCTTACACAGCCTTTGGAACCGAATACCTCTACTCTCTGATCATATCCGTACACAGCCTTTCTGCTGTTGTCTATGACTGCGATGGCTCCGTTTTCAAACTTTAAGGTAACCACGGCAGTATCCACATCCCCCGCTTTCCCGATCTCCGGGTCAACAAGCACAGAACCTGCCGCATGGACTTCTGTTACCTCTGAGCCGGCCAGGAATCTTGCCATGTCAAAATCGTGAATCATCATATCGTAAAAAATTCCTCCGGATACTTTTACATAGTCAATGGCCGGCGGCTCCGGATCCCTGGAGCTGATCCTGATCATATGTACATCCCCGATCCTGCCGGATTTCACCACGTCGTACACTCCCCTGTGGTTGTGGTCAAACCTGCGGCAAAATCCGATCTGAAGCTTTACTCCGGCATCACAAGCCGCCTTGACAGCCTCATGAACCTTATCTAAATCGTAGTCAACCGGTTTTTCGCAGAAGATATGTTTCCCTGCCCTGGCGGACTCTATGATGTATTTTGAGTGAGTGTCTGTGGAAGAACATATCAGAACAGCCTCGATTTCCCTGTCATTTAAAATATCCCGGGCTTCTTTTGTCACTTCCCGGACCCCTAAGTTTTTTAGATAGCTTTCTGTTTCTGCGTTCATAAACGGATCCGCAACTGTCTTGATCTCAACCTCCGGCACAAACATAGAGATATTTTTTGCATGTACCTTTCCGATTCTCCCTGCTCCAATGATTCCTACTTTCATTTGATGAACCTCACTTTCTGATGATTTTGATTTAATTGTGTTTTTGTATCATTCATGTGCTTTTGCACTTATAATTATAGGTCCACCCAGCAGCAAAGTCAATGTAATCAATTGGTTTTCTGTATTTTTGTGCATTATACGTTATATGTGCTTTTGCACATTACGTGTTTATCAGGCTTCTGCGCCTGGTCCTTTGTGAAAAATGACCAACCCAAAGCATTGCAGCATGTTTCCTGATATGATAGAATGCAAATGCACACAAGAAAGCAGAGAAAGAAGGCATTCCAATGAAAAAGAAACCTACGATACAGATGGTCGCGGAGCTGGCCGGAGTTTCCAGGGGCACCGTAGACCGGGTATTAAACAACCGTTCCCATGTCAGCCCAGACGTCCATGACAGGGTCATGAAAGCGATCCAGGAAACAGGCTATCTGTCACCGAGACAGGCATACCAGACCAAGCTGTCCGAAGTTTCCTATTCTCATATAAAACTGGGAGTACTCCTGCCCAACTGGACAGGCCATTTTAAAACTGAAATTTTACGGGGCATCGATGCGGCCCGGTCTGAGCTGGAGGATTTTCACGTAGAGATTATTCTGAAAGAATGCAAGACAGATATTCCCGGCGAGGTAATCGAATTGCTGGATGAACTGCTGGATGAAGAAGTCCAGGGCATCGCCCTGTGCGCCCTCAACAATCCTTCCATTGAAACTCACGTCTCTGCGCTGAACGACAACAATATCCCCGTCATCACATTGAATTCGGATCTTCCGGAAAGCCGGCGGCTCTGTTTCATCGGACAGGACTATCATAAGAGCGGGCGCATTGCCGCTGAGCTTCTGAGCAAGTGTATCCCCGTTTCAGGCAGCATCCTGGCTGCTGTGGGAAACTTGGAATTTGACGGTCACCGGACCCGCCTGGAAGGTTTTCTGGACAGGATGGAAGAAATCGGTTTTAGAAAAGACCAGATACAGGTCATTGAGACATACAATGACTATCAGACAACCTTCCGGAAAGTTACGGAGGCTCTTGAACAGACCTCCGGTATCTGCGGTATATATATGGCCAACCGCAGTGTGGCCGGATGTACCGAGGCCGTAAACACACTGGGCATGAAGGATTCTCTTAAGATCATCTGCCATGATATATCAGAGAGCACAAAACGGCTTCTACAAAATGGAAGTATTGATTTTACAATTTCCCAGGATATTTTCAGACAGGGCTATCTGCCTATGATCTACCTGCGGGACTATCTGCAGAAAGGGAAACTCCCGGAATCAGAAGAGACGAATACCAACATCTCCATCATCTGCTCCCAGAACCTGGAGAACTCATAAAACTTAAAAATCCGGTGAAAGGATCATCTCTGATCCCTCTCCGGATTTTTAGCGTACATAAAATGTTTATCTTAACTTTTAAAAGTAAACATAAAAGCAGTCATTAAGGTCAGGCCAGGGAAAAACCGCCCAGGATCTTTTCCCGCGGAGCCGCTGTCACCGTACGGTTTCCTAGTCTTTTTAAGCCGTGCGGCCGTCTTAAAACAGAACCAGCCAAGGGCTGTTCCTAAAACATTTGCGATCAGGTCACTGCTGTCTGTTGCCCTGTACAGTGTAAACATTTGGCTTATCTCAATGGCCAGCGAAAACCACAGCCCAAATAGAACCGTCTTTTTCATCCGTCCATAGCTCTTGCTTATAACCGGGCAAAGCAGCCCCAGGGGGATAAAACAAAGAATGTTCAGGATAAAATCCATTCCGATACCGCCAGCCAGCGGAATCAGACTGATATTCGGATTAAAAACCGCCTCCCCGATCCCAGCTCTCCAGACTAAATCTTTTACTGTCGGGACCCCGACAATACTCTTTAAAACAATACACAGGTAATAGTACATCAGGCAGGAACCGCACAATACCTTTAAGTTAAGCCGTGTCTTATCTGCCCTGGACACCAGGTACAACAGCATAACATCTCCGCTTTAAGAATCCCTTCCAGGGTTCTTACTTTTTTCTGACTTTATAAAAGGAACTTATTTATAAACTCTGAAAGAAACCATTTTTTGTTATTTGTCATATGTTAAGTACTCCTCAAAACAAAAGCTTCTGCAAGACAGTCCTTACTCCGGCCTGCCCTGCAAAAGCTCTCATTTTCATTTTATTTCAGCATATCCAAAACATCCTGGACATTGCCCGCTGTTTGTAATTTGTCAAGATTATCCTGACTGTCGATCACCTGTGTGATCTTTCCAAGCAGTTTCAGATGTTCATTGCCGATTCCTGCGATTCCGAACACTAGGTAAGCTTTTTCGTCACCGAAATCCACACCGTCCGGATACTGGACAAGGACAATACCGGTTTTCTTGACTTTATTTTTCGCGTCTCCGGTTCCGTGAGGGATCGCAACTCCCATACCAAGATAGGTGGTGACTGTGCGTTCTCTCTCCTGCATGGCTTCAATATATTCTTTTTCTACATAACCCAGCTCATAAAGTAAGTTTCCTGCTGCCGCTATGGCTTCTTCTTTGGAAACACTCTTTTGTCCGAGCTTAATCCCTTCCTTCACCATGACCATCGGTTTTGCCTCTGTCTCAGAAGACGCCTGTTCTACCTGCTCTTCTACAGGAACAGCTCCTTCTTTCTGGCCCTGAGCCAGCTTATTGTACAAACCGTCAATGGCCTCATCCTGGAGAAAGTTCTTGATCGTTACCAGCTGTGCATTTGGCGCACTTTTGGCCGCACGGTCTGCTAAAACCTCCTGACATACAACCACATCCGTATCGGCAGGCACCGTATCAACAGAGGAATTGATCACTGTAATGCCAAGCCCCAAAGGCTTAATCCTGTTTCTGAATTTGGTTGCTCCCATGGCGCTGGAGCCCATACCTGCGTCACAGGCGAATACGATCTTCTTGATCTCTCCTGCCTTTTTTGCAATACCTTTGCTGGCGGCCTTCATATTCTGAACACTGTCTGAGGCCTCTTCCAGACTCTTTCCGTTGGACATCTTGATGATCGGTGCCGCTACGAGGAAAGATACAACCGCAGCGATCACAACTCCGAGCAGTACGGCAAGCGTTGATCCTTTCGGCGCCATTGTTAAAAAGGCGATGATGGATCCAGGCGATGCCGGTCCGGTAAGTCCGATGTTAAACAAAGAGTAATAGAATACTGCACAGGCAGAACCTGCGATGGATGCAATGATAACAACAGGATTCATCAGTACATAAGGGAAATAGATCTCATGGATTCCACCAAAAAAGTGGATGATGATCGCACCCGGTGCGGAATCCTTTGTTCTTTTGTCTTTGGAAAATGCCCAGTATGCGGACAGAACTCCAAGGCCTGCGCCTGGGTTCGCCTCGATCATGTACATGATTGATTTCCCGGCTGCCTGTACCTGCTCTCCTCCGATCGGAGTAAAGATACCATGGTTGATAGCATTGTTAAGGAACAGTACCTTTGCAGGTTCCACGAATACAGATACCAGCGGCAGCAGGCTGTGTCCGATCAGGAAATCAACTCCTGCCGTGAGCACGGTGAGGATTGCTGTCATAACCGGTCCGATCAGATAGTATCCGATGATCGCCAGGATCATTCCGATGATACCGACAGAGAAATTGTTGACCAGCATTTCAAATCCGGCCGGAATACGCCCCTCTGCCGCTTTGTCAAACTTCTTGATGACCCATCCGGCAAAAGGACCCATAGCCATTGCTCCCATGAACATGACCTCATCACTTCCGCAGATCACACCCAGGATGGCGATGACTGCGATGACCCCGCCCCGGTCTCCGGCTACGAGTTTACCTCCCTGATAACCGATCAGGACCGGAAGTATGTACTTCAGCATCGGATCGACCATAGTTGCAAGTTTTGCGTTCGGGAACCAGCCCTTTTCAATAAACAGGGCCGTGATTAATCCCCATGCAATAAATGCGCCGATATTCGGCATGACCATTGCGCTCAAAAACTTTCCAAATCTTTGTACTGCGTTTTTCATATATTCATCTCCTTCATTCCCATGCAAACGTTCCCCCCTCATTTGCATATCTTTACTTCAAGTCCCTGTTCTTCTATTGCGTTTTTGTCTAATTTGGAAATTCCGGAATCTGTGAGCATCAGTTTAAATTCGCTCAGTCTGGCAAACCTGCAGAAAGCTCTCTGTCCTATCTTTGAGCTGTCACAGAGCATGTAAATCTCGCCTGCCGCTTCCATCATGGCCCGCTTGATCACTTTCATCTCTTCATTGCTCGTGGTCGCTCCGCCGAAAACCGACAGGGCATTGGGAGACAGAAATACTTTATTGACTGCAATACTTTTAATAAAGTCAGTGCCGATAGCTCCCTGAGTCAGGCGAAAATTATTTCTCACTTTCCCCCCGACAATATAGAGTTCAATCCACGGATTTTCCTGTAGTTCCAACGCAATCTGAAGATCGTTGGTAATAACTTTGATGTTTTTCGCGTCTTTTAACAGCAGTGCAAGCTCCAGTGTGGTGCTTCCGCTGTCCAAGATAACCGCGTCTCCCTCCTGCACATAAGCTCTGGCGATTCTGGCAATGGCTTTCTTTTCTTCTTCGTGCCCTCTTCTGAGTGATAAGAATTCTTCTTTCTGCAAAACATCTTCTTTGAGCAGCGCGCCCCCATGGGTTCGGACAATGGAACCCTCTTCTTCCATCGCCCGCAGATCAGCCCGCAGGGTCGCCCCGGTGACCTGAAACTCTTCGATAAGCTCTTTCACCTCAGCCCGCTTATGCTTCTTAAGATATAATAGAATCTGTTCTCTTCTTTCCTCTGCAAACATTGGCACCCCTCTTTATCTTATGCCCCAAAGTGCTCAAATAAAATCTTTTCTGCTTCTGCATTCCACAGGCCGTTGTGTTTGTCACATGCATCTGCAAGTTTTGCAAACAGAGGATCTTTCTCCCCTAATTTTCTGAAATCATCGATGGCAGTGAGCGGCATATCGAACTGCATGTAAGTAAGTTTCTTTCCTCCCGGAATATCCGGAAGATTTTTGGTTGTCTCTGCAACTGCGTCAATTCCTCCGATATGTGTGATCATAACAGCCGGTTTAATTTCTTTGGATGCCGCCTTGTTGATCGCTTCTTTCATATCATCAATGGTTCCCCCGGTGCTTCCCAGAATTTTGGTCCTGGAGTAATGGCAGTCATACAGGTTCATATTTGCTGAGAACTTTGGATCTGTCGGTCCTGCAAACAGGTTCATGCAGCCGTCGTAAGCGAGCAGCTTATTTCCAAGTTCTGCAACGCCAGTGATCGGAACATATACGAATACATCATCATATCCATGTCCTTCTGTGATGTCCATAAGTTCTTTTTCCTGGTCTTTCATAGCCGCAGTATTCACATAGTGAAGTTCTACGCCTGCCGCTTTTGCATCTTCAATGGAGATCACCTGTTTTGCCCGTTCTACACGGTCATCGCTGATATCTGTGACTACAACACGTTTTGGTTTATTCTCGAAAGCCAGCGCATAACTTACAGCACCCAGTCCCATAGGTCCGCATCCGCCCAGGATCAGGATATTTCCGCCTTCTTTTGTCCCCATGACATGCTCATAGCTTCCCGGAACCGTATGGTAATTTGTATGATAACCGCTGATGACACAGCACATCGGTTCTGCCACAGAGGCATCAAAGTAGCTGTCGCCTTCAAAAGTCCATACACATCCCTTTTCAATAATGTCATTCGGGAAGATACAGTAGGTTGCTGCACCACCGCAGTACTGATAAGAATATCCCGGAGATTCCATCTGTCCCGGAATTGCCGGCTGCTGGGCAAACTTTTGTCCAGGTTTGAACTTATCCTGCCACTTCTTTCCTACTTTCACGATGTCTCCGGCAAATTCATGTCCAACTAATACCGGGTTCTCTGCCACGTCATTGGGCACTCTTTTGTGACCAGCGCCCTGTTTCACAGTTTTCCATGTTGACATACAGATACTGTCGCTTACAACTTTTACCAATATCTCATCATCTTTGATCTCCGGCAGTTCAAATTCTTCTAATCTGATGTCATCCACTCCGTACAATCTTACACCTTTTACCTGCATAATGCCCTCCTTGAGATTTTCATGTGTTTTCATGTATTTTCATTTATTTTTATTATGAAAATATCATACCACTTTTATTTTCATTTGGCAATATGAATATTAAATATTCTTAAATTTTTCCATTTGTGAGTATCCTGCCCGGTGGGCTTTTTTTGTTGCCTGGCACGCTATTACATAACAAAAAAAGAACCGCCCTGGTAGGTTGTTTCGGGCAGTTCTTTTGTCTTATATGTGCTGTAATCAGCTGCCGGAAGGTATCAGCGATGCAATCCTTCCAGCAAAATCATTGAAATTCTGTGTCTGTAATATGATCTTTCCCGGTCCGGTAAGCTTAGTGAGAAATAATCCCTCTCCCCCGAAAAAAATATTTTTAACACCTTTGATCCGCTCGATCTCATAACTTATGCCGTCTTCAAAGGCCACCACATTTCCGGTATCTACGAGTATGGTCTCTCCCGGAGCCAGTTCCTTAGTCACCGCATCCCCGTCGACCTCCAAAAATGCCATGCCGTCTCCGGAAAGTCTCTGCAGTATGAAGCCCTCTCCTCCGAAAGCTCCTGCTGACAGCTTCTTCGTAAATATAGTCTCCAGAGAAACGCTCCTCTGAGCGCACAGAAAAGCCTTTTTCTGACAGATCATTCCTCCGGTCCCCTGGAACTGAAGTGGAAGGATCGTCCCGGGAACAGTTGATGCAAAAGCAATCTTCGCCCCATCTTTTACAGAAGAATAAGTCACCATGAAGAGTGACTCTCCGGCAATCTTCCTTCCGATCCCTTTTAAAAATCCGCCCTCCATCTTGGACTCCCCTTTGATCGAAGAGTCCATCCATGCCATAGCTCCTGACTGGGTAAACATTGCTTCTCCCTTGTCAAGTTCCACTTCTACTGCCGGTACTGTCTTTCCGATGATTTCATGCTTCATACTGCCTCACCCCTTTCTCAGATCATTCCTCCGCTTTTTAAAGACGCTTCAATAAATCCCTTAAACAGCGGATGTGCTTTGTTTGGTCTTGATTTAAATTCGGGATGTGCCTGTGTTGCTAAAAAGAACGGATGAGACGGTATCTCAATCATCTCTACGATACGCCCGTCCGGTGAGCATCCTGAGAGCATCATGCCGTTTTCCTGAAGTACATCCCTATACTTGTTATTTACCTCGTAGCGGTGGCGGTGGCGCTCTGAAATCTCTTTAGTTCCGTAAAGTTCTTCGGCTTTGGAACCTTCTGCCAATACGCACGGATAAGATCCGAGTCTCAGTGTACCTCCGATATTGGTCACTCCGTCCTGATCTGCCATGATATGAATCATCGGATGTTCCGTATTTTCATTAAACTCTTTGCTGTGGGCATCTGCGTAGCCAAGGACGTTTCTCGCAAACTCCACAATGGTAAGCTGCATGCCAAGGCACAGTCCCAGATAAGGAATCTTGTGTTCCCTTGCGTACTGGATGGAGCAGATCATGCCCTCAATACCCCTGTCTCCAAATCCTCCGGGAACGATAATACCCTGAACGCCGCCCAGCATCTCGTCCACATTGTAAGAGCTGACACGCTCGGAGTCCACCCATCGGATGCACACGTCTGCCGAGTTGGCCACACCCGCATGCTCCAGAGATTCTACCACACTGATATAGGCATCGTGAAGTGACACATACTTTCCGACCAGAGCCACTTCGACTTTATGCTTTGGATGCTTCCAGTTGCCGATCATCTTGCGCCACTCTGAAAGGTCCGGCTCCGGACACGGAAGATGAAGACAGGCACACGCTTCATGTGCCAGGTGTTCATTTTCCATCATGAGCGGAACTTCATATAAAACTTCTGCATCCAGGTTCTGGATGACACGCTCTTTTTCCACGTTGCAGAACTGTGCAATTTTCCTCTTAATACCGTCATCCAGCGGATAGTCTGATCTGCACACAAGGATATCCGGCTGGATTCCCATACCCTGGAGATCCTTGACGCTGGCCTGGGTCGGTTTCGTCTTTAACTCGCCTGAGCTCTTTAAATACGGGATCAGCGTCACATGGATCAGGATACAGTTTTCATGTCCCACTTCATGCTGGAACTGTCTGAGCGCCTCTAAAAATGGCTGGCTCTCAATATCTCCCACAGTACCGCCGATCTCTATGATCGCCACTTCCTGTTCCGTTGCCTCTTCATTTCTATAAAAACGGCTCTTGATCTCGTTGGTCACATGCGGGATCACCTGAACCGTATTGCCGCCGTAATCTCCGCGCCGTTCCTTCTGTAAAATATTCCAGTAAACCTTTCCTGTCGTCACGTTTGATTTTTTGTTCAGGCCTTCATCGATGAATCGCTCATAGTGTCCCAGGTCAAGATCTGTCTCCGCCCCGTCATCCGTCACAAAAACTTCTCCGTGCTGGATCGGGTTCATGGTTCCCGGGTCAATATTGATATATGGATCAAACTTCTGGCTGGTTACGTGATAACCTCTCGCTTTCAGTAATCGTCCCAGAGACGCTGCAGTGATTCCTTTTCCAAGGCCTGAAACAACACCGCCGGTGACAAATACGTATTTTACTGGCATGATTTTTCCTCCTAAGTTCTAATAATTACAAAATGTTATAATATCATATTTAAACAAAGTGGGCAAGCCCACCTCAGCTCCCCTAACAAACAAAATTTTGAAAATGGATTTTTACTCAGATATAAATATTATACCACAAAAAGAAAGCACCAGGTACAGTATTCCTCTTCTCTTGATGAAAAATAAATAAGGAATCGTTGCTTTCTTAACTGACTGTTGGTTCTTAAGTTCTATCACTGGGGTATGATTGGCGAACGCCAAAGGAAATATGAAATAGATCTTACTGAATGAGGTTCAGAAAAGAGGCACTGTGTGGTGCTTTCTACGGTAATAATATAACATACATAATTTTACATGTCAACTTTAAAATTACAAAAAGCTGTGATAAATTTCCTCACAGCTTTTTACTCACTTTGTTTCCTTTTTTTGTTTGGATGGACAGGCCTTGGAACAGCCCTCACATCCGCAGCCACACCCTGTCTCTCCCCGCCGGACGCGTGAGATGAATCTCCATATCACAAAGAGAACGATCCCCGCCGCCAAAATCAGGATAATGCCGTCTGTCAGACTCATTGGCTTCCTCCATTATTGATAATTAATCTCATTCTACTAACCATAGCATGAAGATATCCTCAAGTCAATTCTTCTTATCATAAGTTTTAACTATCATTTAAAAACATATAAAAACTTCCATTTTTCTTTTTTCTTGGCGAATACAACTAAATCTGCTACAGATGAATCTTTTTCATATCCCTCTAAGATTACTATGTTATCCAAAGAATATTTTTCTACATCTCCATCTGCCGTATGTTTCTCTATAAATTCCTGCCATGAATCATCTCCTATTTTTTTATAATATTCAGGTTCAAATTCTACCTTTTGAAAATTATAATTATAATCATGTAGTTTTAGCTCTCTTTTTGCCTTTTTTTTCATGGCCGACAATTCCTTCTTTGAAATCTTTGGAATTTTATCTTTTTTACTGATTTCCGTTGTAGACTCTGGTTTATTTATTTCCTTTTTCTTGCATCCTGTATTAGCAATCAACAACACACTGATTAATAAAAGAATCGTAATTTTTTGTTTCATATTAATCTCCAGTCGTTTAAAGCATGATAGAATTTAGTTCTGAACCGGAATTTACTCATTCAATTCAGCATCTCGTTTTAACTCTTATTTAAAAACGTATAAAAACTTCCATTTTCCTTCTTCCTTAGCAAAAACAACTAAGACTCCTGCTGATGAATTCTTTTGATATGCCTCTAAGATTACAATTTTATCTAAGGAATATTTTTTAACGTCTCCGTCTGCCGTATTCTTTTTTATGAATTCATTCCATGAATCATACCCTATTTTTTTATAATATTCAGGTTCAAATTCTATCTTTTGCACATCATAGTCTAGTTTCTTCAGCTCTTTTTCCGCCTTTTGTCTCATAACGGATAACTCCTTTTTTGAAATCTTTGGAATTTTATCTTCTTTGCTGATTTCTGTTGTAGTCTCTGATTTTTTTATTTCTTTTTTCTGACATCCTGTGTTAACAATCAACAACATACTAATCAAGAAAAAAACAGGAATCATTCGTTTCATATTAATCTCCATTCTGGCCGCCCTGAATGACAGCATAATTAATGATAAAAGTGTTTGCAGTCTCATTTTCCAAACCTTTTATATTATTTCACAAACTTTGCATTGGAAAAACGTATCCCCCGAATATAACAATGATTCACTCCACCATTAGCCCTGATCCAGTCGGTAACTGCTCTTGATTTTAGATTATGTTGTGTGACAAATGTCTGCCTGTCCTTAATCTGTGTGACATATGTGCTGTGCTTATAAACATTTTTCTTCCCATCTTCTCTACTCTGCAGTACATCTCCTACCTGTATATTAGTTAAAGATTTTACAAGTTTGTTGTTATTATAGCCTTTTCCTTTGGGACCATAAGTTTTAGCCTTATTTACATAGGTGTAAAAAGGATTTACACTCTCCCATGCAGATGAACCTCCTCCTGTACCTCCATACCAAACACCCTTTACCATTCGGAATTTACTGCTTATATTCTTTTTCGTTTTAGCATCACTGCTTTTATTATATCCACCATAGGCAGCCCAGACGCATTGTGAAATAAAATTGGTGCAGTCATTTTGATTTGGAACAATATAAAAAAATCGCTTAGCTTTAGCAAATCTCTTGGCATATGCAATGCCATTCGCCCATGAATATCCCTTACTCACTGACAATGTTGAAATTCCGCTTGAATTTAAATTTTTCAACTCTTTATTTTGTGTTTTTGACTCTTCAACTAACTGATTACAAATATCTGTGACTTTGTCTCGGTAATTTTTCATTGAGTAAGCTGCCCGAGTAACCTTAAAGTCACTTACTTCACTCTTAAAATAGTTATAATTCTCGTTTGTCGTATTAATATTGTCAATCTTCCAATTCCCATTCATCTTTTTTAAAGTAAACTGGTACTGTGTATCATATAGCCCTGAATCAATATCACTGAATCCTTTATAATGATAATCAATATTTCTCATTACTGATACTTTCGCTGTACTTCCATTGATATCCATTCCAGAATATTTTAAATCTAGTTTATAATCTTCATACCCTGTCCCTATATTTTTACTGCTTAAAATATCATATTCGTATAACTTTTTTCACCATTATTTTATCTGACTTATCTAAAGTTTTCCCTTTTACCTTTGCCGTCCCAAGTATTCCTATGCAAAACATCAGAATGAGTACAATAGAAAAGATTTGTTTTATGTGCCAGCATTTATGTTTCATAGCTTCACCCGCATAATATCATTATGCTATTCCCTTCTCTGTCTTTTACACTTTGCTTCACTATACAGTATCTTTCTTCATTTCCTGGTTCTATAAAATAAAATTGTAATCATATTAACTAGCCCTATACCACCCCTCATTCTAATCTCCTAATTTATCTACTAAATCTTTAAGTTCTTCCGCTTCCTCCTGTGAAATGGTTTCCGTAAAAGCACATATCATATCCGATAAAGAATCATCAAACCAAAATTCCTTCATATTTTCCAATTGTTTTTTCTGATATGCCTTTTCTTTTACAAGAGAACTTATGTAACTGTAACGGCCTTCCCATTTCAAACGTATAAAACCTTTTTTTTCGAGTTTCGTCAAATATGTTCTGATCGTTGCCCGGCTGTACTTTTTTTCATAATTTTCCTTCAGACTTTGGATTATGTCATAAACTGTTATCCTTTTTTCCGTTTTTTCTAATCTCCAAATAGATTTCATAATTATATTTTCCATGCCGCTGAGCATATCTTTGTGTTCCAATCTTCTTTTCCTCATTTCTGTTTATCACTATAAACAATATTTTAGCACATATCGTGTTTATTTTCAAGTAACTATATAAAACATTATAAAATATCTTTCTGAACAAAGTGGGCAAGCCCACTTCAACGCCCAACCCCTCACTCTGAGGGGCTTGACAACTTTGCGTGCCAGATGCAATTTGCCGCAGGCAAATAATTTCCTTACGCATCTGTGCACAACCCGCGGAGCGTTTTTATTTCATAGGGAAGGTCGTAGAACTTTCCTATGAAAGAACAAAAAAATGAACCGCCCCCAGCCATTAGATTTTTGATCTAACTTTGGGGGACAGTTCATAATTCGGTGCATTTTTCTTTTTATGACTTTCACAAAAACAAGTCACATTATTCCTGAATTCTGATTTAGTTCAGCAGTTCTTTTGCTCCATTCCCAATCGCCGTGATAATAAAATAACAGCTTGTAGCTCCCGCATCCAGAACACCTCTGGAACGCTCTCCAAGACGGCTTGCACGTCCGATCTTTGCAACCAGGTCTTTGGTGGATTCCCATCCTTTTTTTGCAGCCTCGTTCATGGCATCCAGACATTCTGCAAAATCCTTGCCTGCATCCTTGGCTTCCATAAAAGCTTCCTTTGCCGGGATCAAAGTATCCAAAAGGGTCTTGTCACCAACCTTGGCCGGACTGATCTCCTGAATCCCCTCCACGGCTCCGCTGATCATCTCTCCAAATACTTCAGCATCGATCACTTCTTTATTTTCACTGGCAGCAGAAAATTCATCAAATAACAGTCCATACAATGGCCCCATAGAACCTCCGATGTCCTCCAAAAGAGTCTCTCCAAGGGTACACAGGCCTTCACTCATATTGTAGGTTTGTCCCTTGAGTTTTTCCTCACACATGGTAAACCCTTTATTCATGTTGATGCCGTGGTCACCGTCACCGATCTTTCCGTCGATCTCGCTCAGATAATCCCTCTGCTCCTGAATCGTCTTGATCAGCTTATCAACAATGACTCCTGCTTCCGCATTTTTAAAACTTGACATAATTCTTCTCCTCACTTTAAACTCAGACTGCTTCTTCTGTTATTTATTGTAACATAAGGATCACACTTTTCAATTTGTTTTGGGTCCAGTGATGCTCCAAATTTATGGAAAACGCCGGACTTACAGCTGTTTTAAACCGACAGAGTCGCTGGGCATGTCGATGCATTCTTTCAGTTCATCGTCAAGCTTCATGACAGTTAGCGTCACACCCATCATCTCAAGGGAAGTAAAGTAATTACCCACATATGCCTTGTGAACACTGATTCCTTTTTCTGCGAGAACTTCTTCCACTCGGTCATACACGATATACTGTTCCATTACCGGAGTTGCCCCCAGGCCTGACAAAAGCACTACCACTTCGTCTCCCTCTGCAAACGGCAGGTCCGGAAGGATGATATTCAGCATCTCATCTGCGACCTCACTGGCGGTCTTTAACGGCTGCACATTGATCCCCGGCTCCCCGTGATGTCCGATTCCAATTTCCATCGTACCGTCTTTGATCTCAAAGTTCGGATGTCCCACAGCAGGGATGGTACACGGTGCGGTTCCAATTCCTACGGATCTCGTGTTGTCGATCGCTTTCTGTGCCGCTGCAATGACTCCGTCCAGATCGGCACCCATGGAAGCCTTTGCTCCTCCGACCTTCCACATGAGCACTTCGCCCGCAACGCCGCGGCGTTTTTCCAGCTCATCTTTTGGTGCAGACGCACAGTCATCATTTGCCACAACGGTCTTTACTTCAATTCCGAGCTTCTTTGCTTTTCTCATGGCCATCTTGACATTCATGTTGTCTCCGGCATAGTTTCCATAAAGACAGGCAACGCCTTTACCGGAATCAGCCTCCTTCATGGCATCCAGGAATGCTTTGGCAGTCGGTGAAGAAAAGATCTCCCCGACAGCTACCGCGTCACACATATTCTTTCCGATGTAACCGATAAATGCCGGTTTATGTCCGGATCCCCCTCCGGTGACAATTCCTACTTTGCCTTCCACCGGTGCATCCTTATATTTCAGGACACGCGGATCTTCTGTAGGTGCCACAATATCCTTGTGCGTCTTAACAAATCCTTTCAGCATATCCTCAACAGCGTAATCGGGATTGTTTACAATTCGATTCATCTGTTCTCCCTCCTATATCTCAGCCGCGATGGCTTTCAGATTCTTAAGTCCTTCAATGGCAAGTTCTTCTCCTGTATCAGCAAACTTTCTCCAGATCGCACAGTTGCCGGACAGTTCTTCAAAGCTTGGGTCAAAGGATTCAATGACTAACGGTCCATCATAACCAATTTCCTTTAATGCAGTAAAAAATTCCTTAAACGGCACCAATCCGGTTCCCGGGATTCCCCTGTCATTTTCATTGACATGCACATATCCGAGATATTCCTTTCCGCAGGTCTTTACAGCTCCGGCAAAGCTCTTCTCCTCGCGGATCATATGGAAGCAGTCAAGATGAACTTTGACATTTCCTGTCCCCACATCCTTGCAGAACTGAACAGCGTCCTCCGCAATGTTGAGGAAATGTGTCTCGAAACGGTTGACACACTCTACACAGATGGTCACATCGCCTGTTTCTTTAGCATATTCAGCCACTTCACGCATACATGCCACACCGTAGTCCCATTCTTCCTGTGTTCTTGGTTTCTTTGTGAGATAACCCCAGCCTGCATAGTTTACTCCGCCCAGGATCGGCGCTCCCAGTTCGTTGCAGATATCCACGCATTTTTTCATGGCCTTGACGCCCGCTGCCCTAATCTCTGGATCCGGGGAGATCGGGTTCGTCTCCGGTGTCAGTGTTGTCGTGCAGACACAGTCAATACCCACCCGTTCCAGTTCAGCCTTTACCTGTTTTACTGGAAATGTAAATGGATTGGAAATCGCAAAGTCAATGACTTCAAATCCCAGTTCTTTTGCCTTTGGGATGATCCAGAGATGTTCCTCCCCATAAGCCTCTGCCCAGATAAATGTATCCACTCCAAATTTAAAATCCATAGAAAACCCTCCTTAAAAATGTTTGGTCCTATTTGCTGAACTGCTTTTCGTAATATGTGATCCGTTCTACCTTTTCTGTGGACGGTCCGTCTTTGAAGGTCAGTCCCATCCAGATGTCCAGTAAATATAATGCCAGCTGAGGTGCAATGACTCTTGCTCCCATACACATAACATTTCCGTCGTTGCTCAGGATAGAGCGCTCTGTTGAGAACGGATCATGGCAGACTGCCGCACGGATTCCCGGTACCTTGTTGGCTGTCATCGCCATTCCGATTCCTGTTCCGCATACAAGAATGCCTCTGTCGCATTCGTTGCTTGTTACTTTTTCACAGGTACGCACTGCCACATCCGGGTAAAGTTCCACTTCTCCCGGTCCCACACCGTTGTCTACCACTTCATGTCCCGCATCCTCCAGATGCTTTTTAATCGCCTCTTTCAAGTCAAAGGCTGCCTCGTCACATCCTAAAGAAATTTTCATTGCTCGCTCCTTTCCAACAGACCTAATATCTCCTCCGGCCTGTCTACCACAAAAGTTCCCCCATATGCTTCCAGTTCTTCTCTTCCCCTGAACCCCCAGGAAACGCCGACCGTATCCAGGCCTGCGTTCTTTCCTGTCAGCATATCTGTATCAGAATCCCCGATATAAAGCACTTCATCCTTTTTAAGCCCCATGAGTTTTAAAAGCTCGAGCGCCCCTGCCGGATCCGGCTTCTTCGGTATTCCCTCTCTCTCTCCGAACACATCCACAAATGGGATGTGTGCAAAAAATTTTTCAATCAGTGCATTGGTATAGTCCGATCTCTTGTTGGAATTGACTCCCAGGGCGATCCCCTTCTCACAAAGCTTCGCCAACAGTTCCAAAATCCCTTCATAGGGAGCAGTCTTATCCAGATACCTCCGGTCATAAGCTTCTACAAAGACAGCCACCGCATCATCGATGGTCTTCTCATCCCTGGCATCCTCAGGAAGGCTTCTCTCCACAAGCTTTTTAAATCCGTTTCCTACTTTTTTCTTGTAGTCTTCCGGACCGTGGAGAGGAAATCCAAACTTCTCCATCACCTCATTGACGGAATCCGTAAGATCTCCGATCGTATCAAGAAGTGTCCCGTCCAAGTCAAAAATTATGCCTTTGTATTGTCCCATCGTTTATCCCCTTTCCTGCCAAAAAGATTCTTCACGGCATGCCGCAAAGAATCTTTTCAAGGCAAATCACCATGTGTTCTTCTTAATTATACACCAATCACTGCGGCGGTTCTATTCCTGCGTTGATTTATGTATATCTTATCGTGATTTCATGGATGGGATTATAATTCAGTTACTGCAAATACAACCTTCACCGGTTTAGCTTCAAAGTTCACTAACTGATATTTCGTTCCTGCCGGAAGGAAGAAAGTATCTTCGGGTTCCATAACAAAGCTTTCCTGTGCGTCAACCAAGTTTACGGTCACCGGTCCGTCAACACAGTAGAGTGCTCCGTCTCCTGCATGTGTGTCAGGATCTGAACATCTCGGTCCGTATCCACCTGCCGGAAGGATCATTTCACCGAAGTGTCCGTAATCGTTGCTTGTGATAAATCTCATAAGCATTGGATGAGTTGTTCCGTGTACATTGTTTAATTTTTCAAAATCACGCACTGCGTAAACAGCTCCGGTCTTTCTTGCTTCTGTCGGGTCTACCGGCCAGCATCCGATATCATCGGTGCATCCCTGACGGGAGATATCCTGGATCTTGTCTCTCATATCCGGAAGGTTGTCATTGTTCGGTCCTTTGTAGAACTTTGTCTCTTCCTCTGTCGGGATAACAGCCGGAGGAATGGACTCGCTCCATGCTTTTGGAGTGATGAAGTAAAGGATTCTTGCCTTCTGGTCTGAGAAGTTATGGCAGCAGTGCCAAGCACCTTCCGGCATAAACAGTCCCTCTCCTGTCTCTAAGTAAGCAAACTGTCCGTTTCCGCTCCTCTGTACAACCGGTCCGTTTAAGATGTAGTAAGACTCATCTCCAGGATGGATGTCAAGCGGTGCAAATACTCCTCCCGGTCCCAACTCATAAATACCGAGCATAAAGGTATCTGTTGTGATCATTGTGAATGTATTGTCGGATGTAAATGCATTGTCCGGCGGATATAACGCTGTAGAATAATCCTGTTTGCGGATCAGCATCGGTTTCTTTTTGTCCGGATCAAATGGGAAATGTCCCATGATATCAAATAACTTTGCCATTTTATTTCTCCTGTCTTGTTGAAATTATTATTTAATCTTCTGCCAATTCCTGCTCTGTTTTTGTTTTAGATACAAGTACGATCAATGCAGCTGAGACAGCTCCTGCAACGATCAAACAGATAAAGAATGGAATCACTTTATTCATTGCAAATACTACGAATACTCCACCGTGAGGTGCACGGATTGTAATACCCCATAAGTAAGACATTACAGATCCTACAGCTGAACCAACCATAAAGCATGGGATGTATTTTAAGTTCTTTGCAGCATACGGGATTGCAAACTCCGTGATCATACATAACGCCCCTGCAAAACATCCGGCGATTCCTGTTCTGTCTTCTTTTGTAAATTTCTTTGGTGCAACTAACATTGCAAATGCCATTGCAAGAGGCGGTGCACAGCAAGCTACAAAGTTAGCAGCCATCGGTGCGTAGTTTCCTGTTTCCATACATGCCAGGGCAAATGCGTAGGCAACTTTGTTACACGGACCACCCATGTCAAATGCCAGCATACATCCCTGCACAATACCTAAGAGTACCAGGTTTCCAGTTCCCAGGTTGTTTAACATTGTTGTCAATGCTGTTGTTAATGCCCCTAAAGGTCCTCCGATCACATAGTGCATCAGCAAACAAATACCCGCACATCCGATTACCGGAATGAACAAGGTTGGAAGCAGTGATCTCACAGCGTTAGGAAGCGGGATCTTCTTTAACCAGTTTACAAGATATCCTGCGATAATACCTGCGATCAGTGCTCCGATAAATCCTGAAGAATATCCCATTCCCCAAGGGTCAGTTGCCAGCCATCCTCCGAACATTCCAACACAGATTCCCGGTTTGTCGGCGATTGAGAAAGCTACATATGCACCTAAAATTGGTACCATGAAAGTTCCCAGACCAATTTTACCGATCCAGAAAATGGTTGAGGCAAAATTTCTTCCCGGCTCTACTGTATTGGGGATATCGTATCCTCCCAGCAAGAACCCTAAAGCTACTAAAATACCTCCTGCCACTACAAATGGCAGCATATATGAAACACCGGTTAAAAACGCTTCCTTAATATCATCTACTACGTCTCTCATTTTTCATCCATCCCTTCATATTTTAATTCTCTCTTCTACTCTTCTACTTCACTAAAAATAATACCTGGGTCTTTGATCACTGCATGTGGTTTTGTCTGAAAAATCTTGTCTTTGTAAGGTGTAAAACGTTCTTCCTTTGTAATTCCTACATCGTTGGCAAATACGATCAAGTCAGCCTCCTTGATGTCACGGTCTCTTAACTTGTCTTCAATTCCAAGTGCTCCCTGTTTTTCAACCTTGCACTTGTAACCCTTCTGCTTGCAGATTTTCTGAATCGCCTCTGCCGCCATGTAGGTGTGCGCAATCCCTGTCGCGCACGATGTCACTGCAACAACTTTCATGATACATCCCTCCTTTTCTAAAGTTCTTTGATCCCTTTGATCAACTCATCATAACTTTCAGCCTTTTCTAATAATGCCAAAAACTCGTCGTGAGCCAGAAATCCTGCCAAAGTTGCCAGCACTCTCAAATGGTAATCATTCTCTTGATTTTCAGAAATCGCCAGAACAAAGATGTACTTTACTTCGCCTGACTCCCCGCCAGACTCATAAATGAACGGCTCCCTGCATCTGCAGAATCCGATTCCGGGTGTCAGGACCTCTTTACATTTCCCATGAGGGATGGCAATCATATTGCCCATGTAAGTCGGCCCCAAAGTCTCCCGAAATTCCAAAGCCTTTTTGAATGCCCCGGCGTCTGAAACGAGTCCTGCCGTTTCAAACTGCCTGGTCATCACATTAAACATGTCATCTTTGTCCTTAAACGGTTCCCGGTCAAGGATCACCATTTCATCGAGCAGCACTTCGGATAAGTCCACACTGTTCATGAAATGTTTTCCCTCCCTTTACGAATCTTATTTCCCGTTTTTAAACGCCTTGATTACGTCTTTTGCATATCCTTTCATGAATTCATAGGCTTCTTCCTGTAATTCATGGTATGCAATCTTTCCATCTGTCTCAGCAACACGGTCTGCTACAAATTTTGTGGCTGCCTTTGCCATGTAAGAGTAGTAATTTACTTTAGAGCATCCTGCTGTGATCGCTTCCTGTACCTGAGAGAATTCTACTCCTGAAGCTCCATGCATAACGACACGGCATGTATCCGGAATCGCTGCGCGGAGTGCTTTCACTCTGTCAATGTCCAATACCGGCGGCTCTGCGTAAATTCCGTGCATAGTTCCAAAGCATACAGCCAGTGCATCACATCCTGTCTCTTCAGCGAATGCTTTTGCTTCTTCCGGCTCTGTGAAGAATTCTTTTATATCTTCGTTTGTCAGAACACGGCTCTCTGCGTCCTCTTCTCCATGAGTATCCTCTGCAGTAGATGCCATAACTCCCAGTTCAGCCTCTACTGTGATTCCTGCAGGATGAGCGATCTTTACGAATTCTTTTACTCTCTTTAAGTTTTCTTCGTAAGGAAGTGCGCTGCAGTCATACATGATAGACGGGAATCCGACCTTTAAAGCTCTAAGTACGAAATCATAGTCACTGCCGTGGTCTAAGTGTACACAAACCGGTACAGATGCTGCCTTCGCATATTTTAACATTTCCGGCCCGATTCTCTCGATCGGGATGAGCGGATCATGTACCTGTGCATGGTCAATGATGATCGGTGTGTTTAATTCTTCTGCCGCACCGATGACTGCACGGATGGTTTCCACGTTCGGAGTGTTGATACATGGAATTGCATACTGCTCCTTCTCTGCGATCTCTAAAATTTCTTTCATGTTTACTAACATAGTGCTTCCTCCTTTAAATTAGCAGCCTTTCGGCCATTGTTACCCTGCTTCACTCATTAGAATCTCATAAAACTCTTTGGGCCCTTCCGCATCCAGAAGATGTCCGATCAGTTCTTTATTGCCGATCATCCCATAGAAATACTGGAAAAATCTAAGAATCTCCTCCGAGGTTTCAAAATCAATCGCAATCAGGAACATCAGCCGTACCTTTTCGTTGGGCGTCCATGAGATCGGATATTTTAGCCTTACAACCGCAACTCCGCTCTGCTTCACATAATCTTTGTAAATATGCGGCATAACGATGTTTCTTCCGACGGTGGACGGTCTTTTTAATTCCCGTTTCCACACTTCCTGGCTGAATCCTTTCTCTATGAATCCCTGTTCATACAAAAGGTCACTTGCGAGCTGTATCACATCCTGTTTTTCCATGACATTGACGTCGGTTAAGATCAAAGATTCTCTGAAAGTCTTCTTTGTCGTCTCCAGCGCATCTGTCATTTTTTTGTCATGATCGAGTTCATCCAGACTTACGGCGATTTTGTTGATGTCCGCCTGATCGATATGTTTTGTCACTTCAATTGTATTTTCCCTCGGCTCCTTTAGAGGAACCGTAGAAATCAATAATTGTCCTTTCATTGTTTCCGGATGAAAGTCCCGTATATGAATGCTGTCTATAATCTCAAGTCCTTCAACTGCATTCTCAATCTTAATCTTCTGGTACCTTGCGGTATGAGGATCAGTTGCAGTCATTAAAACTGCCTGGCGTCCCTCCCTGATGTCCATCATCGCATTGTGAATCAACAATGCGATCCATGCAATCTCATCCTGGGTCAATATCACAGATAGCTTACCTTCAATGTCAAAAATATAAGTCATACATGCCGCATATACATCCTGCAGCTGATGCTGCACATCTCTGTGCAGGTCGTCCCATTCCACTAATTTGTAATCACGTTTGATCGTGATCTTTTCTAAAAATGAACTGACGTCATTGATAAGAACCTCATTTTTTAATACGTTTTCTTTCTTCATCACGGCCAGGACAATGGATAGATAGTCCAGTGCGATATTCTCATATCTTTCATCCTTAGGGCGGTTTCCGTGTCCGCAGGTCTTTGCAACCATCAGCTTAGCGGCCAGAAACTGGTATTCTAATGACATATCTCCGTTTTGAGAAATAATCTCATCTAATATCAACCGAGCCGCATCGAGGAAAGAAGTATCTAACTTGGTCATCTTTCGGCTTCCCGCGTTTTGGAGGATTTTCCCTTCCCCGATACGGTTGATTGTCAGTAGTAAGTATTCCGTCAGCCGGCAAAAAGAGATATCCACAAAGATCTGATTTAAAAACTCTTCTGCCTTCCGGAGGCTGTCCTGCACCTTCATAATGTTTTCTTTAGGATAATGGTCGGTAAAAAAGGTGTAGGCCCGTTTGCTGATTCGGTAGTCTAAGTTTTCAGGCAGCTTTTCAATATAGGCGTGTTTCCAATACTTTTTGTTTTCAGAATCCACGATTGCCTGTCTTAGATCAAATTCATCTCCCTTGATCTGAATCCCCTGATTTCTTACTTTTGTAAGTGTCAGGTTAAACTCACTTAAATAGTCTTCAATATGCTTCAGATCTTTCTGAATGATATTCCTACTCACACACAGCTCTTCGGCGAAAAGCTGAATGGTATATTTGGCCGGATAGTAAAATAACGTATCTAATATGTAATTCTTTCGATAGTAGAACGATTCCGGGTCTTTGTTGGCATATTCATTGAGGTCATCCAGGATCATTTCCCTCTGTTCTTCCGTTGCAACCAAACACAGTCCTTTTCGCGGCGCCGTCAATAGTTTTGCTTCATACTTCTCTATCTCACGGCTGATATCACTTAAAGAGTGTTTGATGCTGCTGACAGAAACTCCTGTCATTTCAGAAAGTTCATCAGTGGTGAAAAAACCATACGTATCAATCATTCTACGTATTACTTTTTCCTGTAAATTATTCATCTCGTAGGCCTCCTTCAATGAATAAAACCGATGAAGTTAAGCAAGCATCTTGCTTATGTATTAATCTTAATATCCTTCATCGGTTTTGTATATATCTCATAAAATCAGTTTTTGCACTTATTTCGGTACAATTAGTATAATTTTTAAAATTACCGAATGCTTTCTCTATTTTACTACGCCTAACCTTTTCTGAACATGGAAAAAAAGCCCTGGAATCATAAGTTTAGGATAGGGGGTAATGATTCCATGGGCTTTTTCTCTTTAGCCGGTATGATATTTATCTTCCGGTATTTATCTTACAATCCGCCGTACAGATACGACTTTCCTGTAATTCGCTTTTGGTGAGATCTTGATGCCTGTTTTTCTGGAACTTGCATGTACGATCTTTCCGCCTCCGATATAGATGGCTACGTGTCCGCTGTAGCAGATCAGATCTCCCGGCTGTTTCTTCTTATAAGAAACCTTTTTTCCTGCTCTTCTCTGAGAGGAGGAAGTTCTCGGGATATTATATCCAAAAGAACGGTAGACGGCTTTTGTGAAGCCGGAGCAGTCAGCTCCAGTATTTAAATTTGTTCCGCCCCAGCGGTAAGGGTTTCCTACAAACCTCTTAGCGAAACTTGTCACTGTCTTTCCTTTTGTTTTTTTACTTCCTTTGAGCTTTGGTGCTTTTGTGCTTATCTTTACACGTTTTTTCGGGACAAATCCTGTCTTTCCCTTATAGGAAATCTTTCTCCAGCTGCCGCTTGTATAGTAAACGGTAACCTTCTTTCCCTTTTTGATTCTGACTAATGTCTTTGACTTTTTTGATTTACTCCGTTTTAAACTTGTAGTTGCACTTTTAATATATCCGGTATAACCCGAGGCTGCCTGCACTTCTTTTTCTGGAAGCGATGTTGCCGCCGTACCTGTTATCATTAAACATGCAACTGCAAAAATTGCTGTTCTCTTTGCGATTGCTTTCATTGTATCCTCACTCAACTTCTTTCTATATATTACGTAATTATTACATTTTGTTTACATTTATGAATTATAGCACGCCGTAATAATATTGTAAAGTCTTTTGTAATAATATCGTAATATTTATTCATATTTTATTAACAAGTCCGATTCTTCTCTGCTGTCAGGCTCATATTTGATAATTCCTGGAATTTCTTATATAATAGAAGCTAACAGACAATCGACCCAAAGAAAGAGAAAAGGGAGTACTATGGAACCATTTGTTTTGACCTGCTGTTCCACGGCAGATATGGAAAAAGAATACTTTGAACGCCGTAACATTCCTTATGTATGTTTTCATGTAACGTTAGACGGAAAGGATTATATGGATGATCTTGGGCAGAGTATTCCATTTCCAGAGTTTTATAAGAAAATACAGGAAGGTGCTCTGGCAAGCACTTCCCAGATAAATGTAGAAGAATACATTGAATTTTTTGAACCTTTTTTGAAAAATGGCCGGGACATTCTGCATATCAGTTTGTCCTCAGGTATCTCCGGAACATTTAATTCCGCAAGCATCGCCAGGGATGAATTGTTAGAAAAATACCCGGACCGGCAGATCTTTCTCGTAGATTCTCTGGGCGCATCTTCCGGCTATGGACTGCTCGTAGATATGGCCGCAGACCTGAGAGACCGCGGGGACAGCATCCGGGATGTCTATGAGTGGGCAGCCACCAACAGACTGAAGATCCACCACTGGTTTTTCTCCACAGATCTCACTTCCTACATCCGCGGAGGGAGGATTTCCAAGACCTCAGGTTTTATCGGCACGATGCTCGGCATCTGTCCTCTGCTGAATATGGACTCTGAGGGGCATCTGATCCCCCGTGCTAAGATCCGAACAAAAAAACGGGCCGTCAAAGAAATCGTTAAGAAAATGGAAGAACACGCAAAAGACGGCACAGACTACAGCGGTAAATGTTTCATCTCCAACTCCGCCTGCTATGAAGATGCCAGACAGGTTGCGGACCTGGTAGAAGCCACATTTCCTAATCTAAACGGCCATGTAGTGATCAATAGTGTGGGAACCGTCATCGGCGCCCATACGGGACCGGGAACGGTCGCCCTGTTCTTTGAAGGAGATAAACGGACGGATTAAGTATGAGTTTGTTATCACTATTTCCGTCGCGCTTTGAAATGCGCTCCTCCAATAGTGATAACAAACTACATTAAACTGAGAAATTTTTGTAATATCTGGAACCTTGTCAGCCTATTGTGCTTTTCCTGCACTATCCTGAAGTACACCGTTTCCCAGACCCGGAATCCGCTGCTTAGTCGCAAGAAAAGCCTTGGCACTCAAGTTTGGTTTGGCAGAGTCCAGAAGTCCGAAAAAACAGGTATGGTCATTGTCATAATTTCCGGGTATTTTATCTCCTTGCCTGAAGCTCCTTACATTCACACCGTCATTGAAACAAACCCTTAAATCTCCTTCAAAAATAATCTCAGCAAAGATCCCGAATCCCAGTGTATCGGCGACCTTTCTTCCCCTCAGCATATCGTCATAAGATAATGTTTCCCCGTTATTTCTTCTGCGGCACATATTTCCTTTTCATTTATGCTGTTCCTTATGGGATAATATTTCTGTTACATTTTGTAGAAGGAGGGAGAGAAATGGATTATGGATATGTCAGGGTATCGTCCAAAGATCAGAATGTGGAACGGCAGCTGGCAGTGATGAAGGACCTGAAAATACCCAAACATAATATTTTTATTGACCGGTAGTCGGGAAAGGATTTTAACCGGCCTCTTTATAAGAAACTGCTTGGAAAGCTGCGGCCGGGAGACACTCTTTTCGTAAAGTCCATTGACCGCCTGGGCAGGAACTATGAAGAGATTATCGAAGAGTGGCGTACTATCACCAAACGCAAGAAGGCCGACATCGTTGTCACTGACCTTCCGCTTCTGGATACCCGCGGTAAAAATGCTCTGGACCTGACGGGTGTCTTTATATCTGATCTGGTGCTGCAGATTCTTTCTTACGTTGCACAGACAGAACGGGAGCAGATCAGAAAACGGCAGGCTGAGGGAATTGCTGTAGCCAAGGCCAGAGGCGTCAGTTTTGGGCGTCCGCCTAAAGAAATACCAAAGGAGTTTGACCGCATTTATACACTCTGGAAGGCAGAAAAAATAAGCGGCCGGGAATCTGCTAAAAAACTTGGAACCACTCACAACACATTTTTCAAATGGGTCCGGCAGGCAGAAGAAGGACGCTCATGAAAATAAATGGGTAAAAAAGTAGACTTATTTGCCCATTTATTTTTTATGGCATCCGGATCATCCCATCAAAAAATAATCTCGGAACAATCTTTGAATCCGGTACATTTGCTGTCTCGGATTTATCCTATAAAAATAATATCATTAACGACGAAAAAAGTATTGAGGGATTTTTAGACTGCCATATGACAGAAATCGGGACGGGTCCCGGGGAGTTTTGTCAGAGTTCCCTTGAATTTCTCAAAAGCTTTGGAACTCCCTGCGCTGAAAATACTTTTTCAATTGATAAAGAATGGTATGAAGCTTCCTGCCTGCGCGAGAGTCTTTTTCTCATAACCGGCGAAATCAAACTCAGCAGACGGAACAGCGGTACAAATCTGCCGGCTCTCCATCTTCGTTTCAGCATGATTACGGAGCATACGGACAATGGATGGAAACTTCTTCATCTTCACCGCTCTGTACCGGATTTCAGTCGGGTGGACAAAAAGACTATTTATTATTCCCAATTTGACTATCTGACTATATGTCTCTGTGGGCATCGGTTTTTATCCTGATCACGGAAAAGATTTTCAAACCCTATGGTCCAATGCTGACAAGGCACTGTACTCCGCGAAAAATAATGAAAATAATCACATCTGTTATTGTTCCGAACTTTCTGATTTACATAATTAAAAGAAAAAGGCCTGGGATCTTCTCCTATGAGAAAATCCCGGGCCCATATAATTCTTAGAGGTTTGCGCCGTAATCCAGCACAATACACTGTCCTGTGATAGGAGCAGACTCGTCACTGGCCAAAAATAAAATGGAATTTGCCACGTCTTCTGCTGAACATGCAGGAAGCCGCAAATCGGAATGTACAGCCATGGCCCCCATCATATCTGGGTCCATAGAGTCCATCGTCTGTCCCGCTGTCATCGGAGTCTTGATCATGCCCGGACAAATGGCATTGCACCGAACACCGTCTTTTGCACATCGCATAGCCGTGTGCTTGGTAATACCCAGGCCTGCTGCCTTGGAAGCCACGTAGGCAGCTCCCCCGCCCCCATTTACTCCTGCAATACTATCCACATTGATAATTGATCCGCTCTTATTTTTCAGCATGACTTCCAGCGCTGCACGGATAAAATACATAGTTCCCTTTGTGTTGATGTCAATGATCCTGTCGATCTCGCTGTCCGCTACTTTATCGATGGGAAGCAGGCCTTCGTCCAGCACCCCGGCATTATTCACCAGAATATCCAACGTACCGAAATGCTCTACGGCTGCTTCTACGATTCTTTTGCCGTCTCCGGGAACAGAAATATCGCCCTGCAGTGCCAGCACTGTGCATCCGGCGGCCTCTATATCCGCCGCCACAGACTCAAGCTTTTCCTTTCTCCTGGCAGTGATAACGACTTTGGCGCCTTCCTTTGCAAACCGCTTTGCCGCCTGTTCACCTACCCCGGAATTCCCACCGGTAATGACTGCAACTTTTCCTTCAAGTCTTCCCATATTGCTACCTCCTTGCACAGCTGTTTGCCTTATCTCTCTCTTATTATATACCCTCTCTTCTTCTTATTCCATTTTCATTTAAAAACATTTTGATCCCCTGAAAGGTCTGGGCGCTCAGCACATGTTCACACCGGCATGCATCTTCCTCGGCCACATGTTCCGGCACTCCTGCAATCTGCATAAAAAGCGAAGTCAGCGTCCTGTGTCTCTCGTAGATAGACTCGGCCTTTTTAAGCCCTTCAGATGTAAGGGATATATATCCTTTTGCATCCACGAGAATATAACCCCCTTTTTTCAAAATCCCGACCGCACGACTGACGCTTGGTTTGCTGTAATTTAATTTTCTGGCTATATCGATAGAGCGCACCTGCCCTAATTCCTGTTTTAACATTAAGATAGCTTCCAGATAATTTTCCCTTGATTCGAGCATCCTGATACTCCCCCTTATTCTCCTCCTGTTGTTTTAAATATTATTTTAAAAAGTCCTCTATGATCACTGCTTCTGCCTCTTCCCCGGTCATTCCAAAAGTACGCAGCTTTATGAGCTGATCATTATTAATACGCCCGATGGCTGCCTCGTGAATAATCTGAGCATCCACATGATTTGCGTTGATCTCAGGAATAGAACTGATCTTTGCATCATCCATGATAATAGAATCACACTGCACATGTGCATGGCACAGTGCATTTCCGATGGCTTTCGGATGAAAGACCTGGGTGGATGTGTCCTTGGCGACAGATCGGGATATGATCTGTGCAGAACTCTCCTCCCCGTTTAACTGTACGTCCATGTTTGATATGGCCTGCTGGTTCCCATGTGTCATGAGTTTTTCCATTACATAGAGTTTGGACCCTGCCCCCATCTCCACGTGTGTCTCCCGTATCGTCGAATCTACCCCTTTGATCTGAGTCGTATCCAGTGTAAAAACAGAATCTTCCTCCACATCGATTTTCGTGACAGGATTTAAAACCCTGCCGCCGGTTCCTTTTCCTTCCCCGTAATGGCGCTCCTCATACCGTACATTGGCATGGCTGCCCACATGGAATGCATGAATGCCGTCATGCCTGCTCTCCTGGTCCCCGTCGTTGTGAATGCCGCATCCTGCCACGATCAGGACATCTGCACCGTCCTCGATATAAAAGTCATTATAGACCACATCTGTGATACCGGAAGCAGAAACAACCACCGGTATATGCACTGCCTCACCTTTTGTCTTCCCGCTGATAAAGATATCAATCCCGGGCTTGTCCTGCTTCTTTACGATGCGGACATTCTCACTGTCGCCGTGACATACTGCCTGTCCGTTCTGACGCAAGTTATAAGCGCCTTTCTGTACAAACCCCTGACCGTCGATAGCCTCCAGCACTCCCGCCGTTATTTGATCTAATTTCATGTCCTTATCCCCCTATTCCTGCATGAAGGCACATTGCTCTTCAGATTCTTCTGCCATGAGGTGCGGATAAACCTCTTCCTTCGACCCGATCTCTTCTATCTGCCCGTCTCTGATGATCATGATGCGGTCTGCCATCCGGATGATCCTCTCCTGATGGGAGATCAGGATCAGACTTGCCTTGTTTTCCCTGTGGATTTTTTCAAATTCTTTGATCAGCATGGCAAAACTCCAAAGATCGATGCCTGCCTCCGGTTCATCAAAGATACATATTTTATGGTCTTTTGCAAATACGGTGGCAATCTCGATCCTTTTCATCTCGCCCCCCGACAGAGTGGCATCCACTTCCCGGTCTTTATATTCCATTCCGCAGAGCCCGACACTGCTCAGCAATTCACAGCACCGCTCATCCTTCAGTGTCTCCCCTGCCGCAAGAGACAGCAGCCTGGAAGCCGTCAGCCCTTTAAATCTTGGAGGCTGCTGGAATGCAAATCCTATGCCTGCATTCGCCCTCTGGTCTATGGTATAATCTGTGATGTCTTCTCCGTCCAGAGAGATTTTACCCCCGCTTGCTTTTTCTATCCCCATTAAAATCTTTGCGATGGTTGATTTTCCTCCGCCGTTGGGTCCTGTGACAACAAGCATTTCCCCGTCATCGACAGAGAAGCTCACATCATCCAATATTTGCACATCTGCACCATTTTCATTGATCCGGTACGATAAATGTTCTACGTTTAACATAACTGCAGCCTCTTTTCTTGTCTTTTGAATTCTATCATATTTATATAACCGTATTTTATATTGTTTTTCAAGTAATTCTGTCCATGTTTTGGAAAAGATTCATTCTCATTTCCCTAAAAAGTCCCTGCCAGTAGTTCTGCCTCTCTCAGTGCCTGATTCATGATGAGTCTCACATCATTTCCAATGATGTCAAGTCCCTCTGCGGTCACCGTATCTGTCTTCGGGATTCCTAGCATACGAAAAACGGAAGCAAGAAATTTTTCGGCGTGGTCGTCCTTCTTATTTGGCCCCTCAGAATAAATTCCTCCCCTTGTGGAAAAGAATACGCCTCTCTTTGCCCTTCCGTAGCCTTCTGCGGTTCCGTCCTCCCTGTATCCAAAGGTCATGCCTGTAACACAAATCTGTTCGATATAAGCGTGTACGGCAGCCGGAAATGTTCCTTCCCAGAACGGAGCCGCAAGCACGACCGCATCCGCCTGCATAAATCTCCTGGCCTCATCAAACACCGGATCATCCCAATTCCCCTGAACTGCCAGACGTTCCCTCTTTTCAAGGGCCTCACGGTCCAACGGCAGACAGAGACCACTCACCTCTGTGATCTCATATTTCCCTCTCAGACAGTCAAGAAACCGCCTGGCCAGCAGTAACGTTCTGGATTCTTCTCCCCTGATACATCCATTGACAAATAAGATTGATTTCATACGCTCCTCCTTATATCAAAACATTATGGAAACAGAACAAAGTGGTCAAGCCCACACTTCAGCTCCCCAACCCTTCAATCTTTGAGGGGCTTGACAACTTTGTGTGCCAGATGCGATTTGCCAAAGGCAAATGATTTCCTTACGCATCTGTGCACAACCCGGGGAGCGTTTTTATTTCATAGGGAAGGTCGTAGAACTTTCCTATGAAATGAAAAAAAATGTGCAGGATCTCTCTTGCACATTTTGTTTGATCTATTCTCTTACGATTCTCCTCACGGCAACTACTTTTCTGTAATCGGCCCTCGGAGAAATCTTAATCCCTGTTTTTCTTGTACTGGCATGGACGATTTTGCCGTTGCCTATGTACATGGCTACATGGCCGCTGTAACAAATCAGATCTCCAGGCTGCTTGTTTTTATAAGATACCTTTCTGCCCGCTTTCCTGAGGTCGGAAGACGTTCTCGGAAGCTTATATCCGAAGGAACGGTATACTCCCCCGACAAAACCGGAGCAGTCGGCACCGCTGTTTAGATTTGTTCCTCCCCATACATATGGGTTGCCAACAAAACGCTGGGCAAAGGCTGCCACTGCCTGTCCTTTTTCTTCTTCAGTTCCTGCCAGTTCAGGAGCATTTGTGTTAATGTACACATATTTTTTCAGGACAAATCCTGTCTTGCCTTTGTATGTAACCTTTCTCCATTTCCCGCTCGTGTAATGAACCTGCACAGGTTCTCCCTTTGAAATTTTACGGATCACTTTAGATTTTTTAGATTTGGACTTTCTCAGTTTTACCCATGATTTCCATATCCGTCCGTCGTATGTACTCTGTGCTGCATGAACTTCCTTTTTCGGGACTGCCAATCCTGATGTAATGATCATAGAAAAGACGAGCAGACATATTGCTGTCTTTTTTAATATTGACTTCATAAAGATGTTACCTTCCTACTTCGATATTTTATATTAATTTTATGTTTATTACAGTATTGTTACATTTGATCTACAGTTATGAATTATACCACAACACTTCTGTAAAGTAAACCTTCTAACATACAAAATAGGAAATTTTCCGTCATTTTTTCCATAAACTCCTGACATTTATCATGAATCGTATGGTGCATAAATAAAAAACCCTATAAATCATTGATTTATAAGGGTTTTTACGTGGGCGAGAAGATTCGAACTCCCGACCTTCTGGTCCGTAGCCAGACGCTCTATCCAGCTGAGCTACGCCCACATATGAAATTAAACAGCACCTGTAACAAGTGCTCAATGCCGTTGACCGGAATCGAACCGGTACGGGAGTATAAGTCCCGCAGGATTTTAAGTCCTGTGCGTCTGCCAGTTCCGCCACAACGGCATCCTGAGAGAAATTCTCTCAAAATGGGACCAATAGGGCTCGAACCTATGACCCTCTGCTTGTAAGGCAGATGCTCTCCCAGCTGAGCTATGATCCCAAATATAAATTACTCTTTTTAAGCAAAAGAGACGACCCGGATGGGGTTCGAACCCACGACCTCCGCCGTGACAGGGCGGCGCTCTAACCAGCTGAGCCACCGGGCCAGAAATAACTGTATACAAATGGACCCTCGGGGACTCGAACCCCGGACCGATCGGTTATGAGCCGATTGCTCTAACCAACTGAGCTAAAGGTCCTTATCTTCTCACCACTTAATGTCCAAGTGTATGAAGCCGTTGACCGGACTTGAACCGGTAACCTGCTGATTACAAATCAGCTGCTCTGCCAATTGAGCCACAACGGCGAAGTATGAAGCTGAATGACTCCAACGGGATTTGAACCCGTGTTACCGCCGTGAAAGGGCGGTGTCTTAACCACTTGACCATGGAGCCTTGTTTCTTTGACCGCTTCACGGTCTTTTTGACCTCCCCGAGCTGGGCTCGAACCAGCGACAACACGGTTAACAGCCGTGCGCTCTACCAA
>Ga0137302_10029_pt1 | contig 161787 bp, 132 predicted proteins | sample Ramsor2O_GlcNAcB_FD_97184 | JGI IMG/M metagenome (GOLD analysis project Ga0137302, IMG submission 97184) | Mouse cecal microbial communities from Vienna, Austria - N-Acetylglucosamine amended with D2O_GlcNAcB | ecosystem: Host-associated > Mammals > Digestive system > Large intestine > Cecum... | reverse complement strand
GCTCCTTTTTATGTATGTCAGATTCGCCTGCCTGTCATAGTCATACGACGCGGAGAAATCCATTTTCCGGTGGGTGTCGGAAGAGAATGCCGCCCGTGTCAGGAATCCTAATGTATTGTAGTAATAGTCGTATCTTCCCCTGTATTCACCCAGTTCCGAAGTCCTTGACGTTATTCTCCCGCACCAGTCCGCCATCGCGCCGCCGTCGCCATACGTAAGCTGTTGACCGAACTCCGGCATCGACCATCCGGACACGGCACCCCGTATGTCGCGGGTGATGTTCCTTGTCAACGAATTCCCGTTGTATGCGATGCTTCTCACGTTGCCCGTCTCATCGAATCCGTTGACAATTGATGCCTGTGTGTTTGCTGCGTTACCATCTGCAGTAACCTTCACGGACAAAATGCGCCCGAAGGGGTCGTAGGCATACGATGTCGAGTGTGACCACCCGTCCCCGGAACCGTCGGCAAGAGTCTCCGTCACTAACGAAGGCAGTCCGGCAACAGTCGGGACAATCTCCGAAATCAACAGCCTTCCATCGGGAAATACGGATTCCGATCTCACGGGTATACCACCCGGAGCGTAGCTCATCCGGGTCATTACGCTGCCGCCCTCATTGTCAGACAGTCCCGGAGCTTGCAACACCGCGGCAAGAGAACCCGTCTGCATGCCCGTGTTGTCATAATAGCTGGCTGTCAGCATCGTGGCGTTGGAAATTGATACGTCTTCTCCCGTGCTGCAGGATATCGAGTAGCCGGTCCCGAGGAATCCTTCACCGATATTGCCCGTGAGGGCAGTCGTGACGGGTGGGGTAGAGTCCGACATGTCGGATAACCATAAGCGCGGTATGTCCGAGCATGTCCCGGTCACTGCCTGCCGCCCGAAAGAGTCATAAAGTATAAAAGAACACCTTCCACTCGCCGCGAGGTTGCCGTCCTGCGAGAATGAAAGCCTTCCCTCACTGTCGTAAGCGTATCTCACGGCCGCACAGCCCGGAGTTTTCATCGAGCGCAGTCTCATCGCGGAATCATATGTGTAGACGAACGCGTAATCCGCGATTATGGAATTTGTTGCCAGCTGCCATGTCGATTCTGTCGACTTTAACTTCCGGGAAGCCTCCGGCGGAAGAACTACAAGTGGATTCCCCCAGGGATCGTGTACGGTGTACGTATCGGCATATATCCCTGAGGATATTACTCTCCTGACAAGTACCGTATTGCCGGCTGAATCCGAGAAGGTCAGTTTCCTCGCGCCGTTCCCGTCGGTCTCCGCGATACAGTCAAGTTCCCCGTCGGACCATACACCGGAAGATCCCAGAGTGTTCCCGTCGCATGAATAGCGGATCACCCGGTATTCACCTGTCTGCGATCTTGAGCATAGCTTCTCCGCGTGTGCTGGATGTTGCCGGAAGTCGGCACCCGGAAGGGAAGATTCTGTCGGCATGTTGTCGTGGGATGCCGGATAAACCATCTCCCGGTAGGCGGTGGCATCCGAATATAGGGTTACGGCAGCATTCTCCAGCGGCACTTCAGAATCGAGAGCTTCATTCACTTCTGACAATGGAAGCGGGTTCCATGCCCTTGTCGTGCGGTGCAACGCATCGTACGACCATGCGCCCGTAACGACATCCCCGCCCTGTCCGAAGTCCTTCTTAAGTTCCAGCCTCGGCATCCCGAATCCGTCGTGCCGGGTTATTGTTTCAGCGAAGGTGCCCTCCGAAGCGGACGTCCCGTTGACAAGAGTCCGCCCGGAGATGGCATTCTGTCTGTCCACGCCTGATGACTGCAGGTCATATCCGTATTTTTTTATTATCTTGCCGTCAGGGTTTGTTTCCGACACGAGTCTGCCTCCCTCGTATCCGTAGGATATGGTTGATCCATCCGGAGCTGTCACCGATGTGCATCCCGTCAGCTCTTCGTGCGTGAATGAGGTTGTCAGGGACGCTGACCGGTTGTCTCCCTTTACCGTCAGAGACATCAGCAGGTCCTCCTGTCCTGCTATGGTTCCCCAAGAGTATACGTTCTCCGGTTTTCCTCTCCGCTTCACGCCAGCCGGTTTTCCGTAAGGTGTGTATCCCGACACGACCAGTCTGTCTACCGTCTTCCCCGAAGGGGAGGTGAGGGTGATCGCCGTTGGACGCCAGCAGGAGCCGTACCTTCCATATTCCGTTTTCTTTGTTATGGTGTCCCGTCCATCCGCGATCCATATCTCCAGTACCGGAAGAGTCTTTTGTCCGGCAGCCGTCATTGTCCGGAACACCTTCGGTATCATGTTTGATGAATATGCAGTGTAATGCTCCATTATACGGCCGCCCTCACACAGGCGCGTCCCTATGTGCAGGCGCATCCCGTTCGACATGCTAACGCTGTCGGAGCCGAACGGATTGTGCACATTTTCGATGCCGGACATGATCGGGAGATCGGAAATGTCTTTCCCTATCGCCCGTATGGGTATCAGCATGGGTGCTGTCGTGGAATACAGATGCTTCACGGAGGCAAGACGGCTCGAACCGTCCGGGAAATATCGTGTGGCGGCAACTGAGTCGAGACGTGTGTTCAGATGAGTCATCGAGATCTCTGAGAATGTGAAATCTGAAGTTGACTGCCAGTCCCATTTCCGTACTCCATAGGCGTTTATTATGTCGCGCACTGCCGCGTCGTGGAAAAAACCTGTCCGTATTGTCGCAGAGTCGATGGTGCTGTGGAAATACTTCTCGCTGACAATCGGGTGGTATTCTCCGTTACGGTGTCTGTATTCCGTTTTCTCAATGAGCACCGGTGCCGCTCCAAGTCTCTCCTCGAAACCTCCGGGCAGGTTGCAGCCATGTCCGAGCGCGAGCCTTACCCCTTCCGGCACTCCTTGCGGGGGCAGCATTATTTCCCCTATATTCCTGTCAGCGTTCATGCCGTATCTCGGTAGCTGTGTCAGGACGAAGCGCAGCCTGCACCTTGAAAGGTCGTATCTCCTGACTGTGCGTATGGGAACCGTGACGGCTGTGCCGCTGACAAGTTCCGTCACTTCCGCGTAACGCATTGTGGCGCGTTCCGGGGAGAATCCTGGAATTCTGGGGCGGGAGAGGAACGACAGGGTGGTGGATACGTCCGGTTGCGGGGCTACGGGTCGAAGACCCATGTAGCTCTGTTCTCCGCTCATGGATATGAACGCGGATGCGTTGACATTTACAAAATCGATGTCGCATTCAGGTGATGAATACAGGAACTCCCGTATTCTCATTCTTCCGGAGACGGCATCTTTGTCAGTTATTCTGCGAATGCGCACACCTACCGGGATGCGGCATGAGGGTACGGATTGACCGAACGGCGCGAAGGTCACAGGATCCGAAGGTTCGTACTGGTATTCCGTGACGAGACCGAGCGCGTTGGAGTGCGACCTCAAGGTGCGCGCGTGCGCGTGACCGGCACTGAATTTCGCCGCATCGGCAACGTTGCCGGTGTTTATGTCTATCACCGCCCTGTGTCCCGTCGTGGGTCCGTTGGCGAAACCGAAAATATCGCATCCCCAGACTCCGGACGGCAGGTTGTAAGCGAAGGTATGCTTGTCAAGCAGGACACCCTCTGACTTCACGGTTATCCCTTTGAGAATGGATGGCACACTTGCCGACTGCGATATGTCGAAAGAGATGTCACGCACGCACCTGCTTCCCGGTGTAAGGACGCGGACAGAACTGAGCATCTGCGGAATGTCATTGCCTCCCGACAGTTTTCTCGGGGAATGAGTGAAGACCAAGGTTGCCGTGCGCGATGATATGCGTTGAAGGATCTTCTGGTCGTGGAAGGTTGTGATGGCTTTGGTTGAATTTCCCGTGTACGTGGTGCCGTTGTCGTAGAATACCTCCACGGAAGGAAAAGACTGGCTTCTGTTCAGGATTGTATATGTGCCCGCTGAAGGTCCGTCACTCCTCGACCACGTTCCCACGGAAGCGTAGGAGTAGGTCACGGTCTCTCCTCCGGGCGAGGTCACTGAAGAGAGGTGCCATGCCGACACGGCGTTCCGGTAGCTGTCGTCTCGTGCGGGAACTGCAAGCACCATCGGATGGTAGGTGAAGTCGATGTGCTCGCGGACGGAGAATACGTAACGTGTGCCGTCGGGTGATATTATTGCGAAATCCCTGACCCCGTCCCGAGTATCGCCGCAAAATTCTATTGTGTTGTCGCTGCGCGGGGTCTGTATTATGCATCCGTCCATGATTACGAACGATCCGGAACCTGCGGCACAAGAGTAGCTATAGCGATCGAGCATCGCCTCTTTGACATGTTTTTCGAGATCGATGAAATATTGATGACCGGAGGCGTTGGAATTTATCGACAGAGTGCTGCGTATGTCCACAGAGTGCTGTTCATCAGGCATCCCGAGTATTGTCCTTGCCACGCATCCGCCACCTGAGAAGCTCCATCCAAGCCCTGTCCATCCGGCACGTTCGTCCATGCGGTAGCCACGTATGGAATAACGCATGGACAGGGAGGTGCGGATGTCGCCACAGTCCCACTCGTACAGGGGGATTGCAAGGGAAGCAGTTCCCTCCGCATATGATATTTCCTCGTCGGAGTGCCGGAGCACCGCCGCCACTTCCGGCGACGGGGGAGCGACCATTTCCGCGATCGATGTCGGCGGCCGCCACGCCTCTCCCGATGCTAGAGCGCGATGCACCGGGGAAATACTGTCCTGTTTGCTGGCATTGCCGGCTTGTGCCGGCTTGAGGAGCAGCGCTGACAGTAGAAACACGACTGGTATGACGATCCTATTCATGACGTGGTATTATTGTTCTTGATATATGTTTGGCTTTATCGGAAATCGACACAACTATCTCATTACCAGTAAATCGGGAGATATCAATTACGCATGCATCCGTAGCAGAATGCGTCAGCAGCACTCTGCCGGCTATGTCGGTAATGATCACGTTGAATTTTCCCGTAGACGATACATGCAGGGAATTGCCCGTCACTTCAAAATGTGAAGCCTCGGCTGCTTCTTTCATTTGCTCCGTTTGTTGGAGATAGACTGGAGTTTTACTTCCCTTTCTTGAATACTGTCTGTCGAAACCGGATCCGACAACGTTGAGTGCCCTTGGGAAACATACAGACTCGACGGTTATTGTGGTGTCATTCGCTTTGGAGATGCGCTCTATGCTGCGTGTCATGGCATACGGAATGGAATTATCTTGCCCGGCTCTCCACGTTGTTTCGGTCTCAATGAATTTGGGAAACAAGTTTTTTGAGGTTTCTCCCTCACCGGATATCTGCCGTCTGCAATAGGAGACCCGTATTTTCTCTGCCGTTACATCATGGAGCGTATCCCCCTCAGCCAGGATAAGGAGCGGACACCGAGATTGGGTGATGATGTAAGAACCGGAATCACTGTAAAGGAACGACCTGTCGCGGCGGGTATCTGAGGAATAGACTGTGTCGGCTGCGACATGAGGGGAAAGGATAATGCGGGATTCCCTTTTTTCTCTGCAAGTCTCTCTGTGCCGAAGCTCGAGCGTGTCCGCACGCTGGCTGAAGCGCAGCCATTCGTTGCCTCGGTGCTCAATGATGTGCGAATCTTTCCTGAAATACTGCCATTCAACTGCAGACCCGTATTTGCTAACGAATGAGAAATCCGTAACCGAATCAGTTTTGATGCGCACATCCTCCATACGGAATCCCGAAACAACCCGCAACGGCATATCCGGAGAGGTGACCGCGGCAATAGTCATCAGGAGCGAGAGTGGCAGAAATATGGCCATTATTTCCAAATTTATAGCAGTGTGTTTAATAAAACTGCCTAAAGATAGCAAATTTATTTTATACTGCCAAAAATAATAAGGAATTAATAAAAATAATTCCTTATTATAATTACACATGAAGAGGTTTTTTCGAGGGAATTTCACGGGTTGAAGAATGAGCATAGCGGGATATGCAATTGAATTACAAGGCTGAACAACCTCAAATTTTACCGAATCATTGTAACATATGAATGATATGTCAAAACTCCGGACAACTCCAAGCACTAACAAACCATGATACAACCGGTTTTATGGTTGTCGCCATAATCGTGTTTTGCTTTTAAGGGTGGTTGTTGAGTGGTTGGAGGATAAATAAGTGTTTGGAAAATAGGGTATTGTTTTGTGCTTGCAGATAAACGAAGATTGGATGATGTGGAAAATATTTTTGGAGTTAGAGAAAATTGTATTAACTTTGCGGCTGAAAACGGTTGGCAGTTTGCCATCAAAAGGGAACCGGGTGAGAGTCCCGGACAGTCCCGCTGCGGTAAGTCTCCATATAGACTTCGGCAAAAATCACACAGAGACAGCAATATAAGAGTGTCTCTGCCACTGACCTCAGGGTCGGGAAGGCGTGCCGAAGTTGAGACAAGTCCGAAGACCTGCCGTTTTTGAGGAGTCATCCGGCATAGTGCCGGTGTGGTTTCTGGATATGTTGGTCACTCTTTCGAGGAAAAGAGAACATATGAAAGGTATTATTGAGTCAAAGAAATCATTAAAGAAAGCCGTTGTTATGGTTTTTGCCGAGGTGTTAGTATGCATCCCGGCATTCGGTGTGTCTGTTTCCGAACGCACCGCATATGAGGCGGCGGACACCGCCGGCAGGAATCTGCAGGAATTCGAGGTGGTCTCGGAGCGTGTGCGGAAAGAGGTGACCAGCACGGCACCTCTTTTCAATCTCACTAACGAGAGGATGAAGACGATGGGAGTGACCGACATTTCCGATGCCCTTCACCGTCTGCCCGGTATCAACATCCGGGACTATGGTGGAGCGGGAGGCATGAAGACCGTATCGGTGCGCGGCTTTGGCACAACCCATACAGGAGTTATCTACGACGGTATTGTCCTCAGCGACTGCCAGAGCGGCAAGATAGACTTGTCAAGATATTCATTAGATAATGTCGGTAGCCTGTCTTTGATAGTAGGCGATAATAGTGATATTTTTGTACCCGCGAAGGCTTCGGCATCTGCTGCATCAATCATTATTTCTTCTATGTCTGTGCCCGGTCCGATGGATTCATTGTGGCATGTCACCGGACAGATGCGATTCGGCTCATTCGGCACTTATAACCCTTATTTTAAGGTTGGGAAAAGCTTGACGCCAAAATTCTCGTTCTCGGTAATTGGAGAGTACACTCATGCGAAAAACAATTACCCATTCACATTGGAGAATGGTAAGCTTGTGACGCGCGAGCGTCGCAACAACAGCATGATGAATTCATGGCACGGCGAAATCAATACGCGCTGGAGGTTGACACCTGCATCAATGCTTGATGCAAAGGTGTATTATTACGACAACAACCGTCAACTTCCAGGTCCGGTTATCCTATACAATCCTATTTGCCACGAAAAACTTCGTGACCGCAATTTTTTCGGACAGCTGACTTACAAAAACTTATCCCTATCTAAATTCTCATTTCAGGGCCTCGCCAAGTTTAACTGGGACGCATCTCTATATCATGATGAAGACGGGAAATATCCCGGCGGTATCCTTGATGAGGATTATTTCCAGCGCGAAGTATATGTGTCGGGATCGGCACTTTATGTGCCCACCGACAAGCTTGCGTTCAATTACTCCGCCGATTATTTTTACAATAATCTGACCACAAATCAGATGGAGGTTGTCGGTCCTTGGCGTCACTCCGTGTTGCAGTCGTTCACCGGAAAATTCCAGAACAGCTGGCTGCTTGCTACCGCCCGTCTCCTTTGGTCAATCTACGATAATGGAGTTAAAGAGGGCATAAGCTCGAAAGATGAGAATAAGCTGTCTCCCTCACTGAGCGTGTCTGTGCAGCCGATGCGCAACCGTCTCTTCTTTATACGGGCTTCATACAAGAATATCTTCCGTATGCCTACATTCAATGAGACCTATTATTTCCGTATGGGCAGCACCTCCTTGAAACCGGAAGACACCGATCAGTTCAATTTCGGATTGACATGGCAGTATAATTCGACTAATTGGCTGAATGCGCTTGTCCTTACAGGCGATGTATATTACAATAATGTGAAAGACAAGATTGTTGCTTTGCCTACCAATATGTTCATATGGACAATGACCAACATGGATAAGGCGAGGGCATTCGGTGTGGATGTCACGGCAAGTGCAACGTTCAATATTGCCCGTAGGCAGAGTCTTGTGTTTGCCGGAAATTATAGTTGGCAGCGAGTGCAACCGCGTACGTCTCCTACTGATCCGGACTATAACAAGCAGGTGGCTTACACTCCGATTCATTCCGGAGCTGCATCTCTTAGCTGGGAGAATCCTTGGGTAGATGTTGTTGTTCACACCACCGGTGCGAGCGACCGTTACGGGACAAGTTCCAATCTACCGATAACAAGAATCAAAGGATACATGGAGATGGGGGCAGCGTTGATTCGCTCTTTCAAGATAAAACGAAACACCATAGATCTCCGATTCGATCTGACAAATATTCTGGACACGCAATATGAGATTGTGGGTAATTATCCGATGCCGGGACGTGCTTGGAAATTTACAGTGACCTATAAATATAATTGAGAAACAATCTAATAACAATTAAAACATACAAAATGAAGAAATTTGCAATAATGCTTTTTGCAGCATTCATGGCTGCCGGTTTCACTGCCTGCAGCGATGATGACAACAAAGGTGAAGCAACAGAAACCGTCAGCGGTTTCTACACTATTAACGGAGGCAATATGTCAGGTAAAATTCCGGCATCAATTACTGCATACGACTATGCTACCGGAACTGCCACAAAGGCTCTTGAAGACGCATTCTTCGCAGCCAATGAGATAGCTCTTGGCGAAGGTGCCCAGCAGGCTCTTGTCTATAACGATAAGATGTACATTGTTATGTATCGTTCGAATCTTATTTGGGTTGTAGAGCCTACAACCCTTAAGATAATCACTTCTATCAAACCCGAAGGCGATGCAATGAGTCCTCGAGCTATTACAGCTAAAGATGGCAAACTATATTGCTCTATGTATACCGGTTATGTTGTCCGTATTGATGCCAAGACTGATGAGATTGATGGCACACTTAAGGTCGGTCCCAACCCTGATGGCGTTGCTCTTGCAGGGAATAAATTGGTGGTTGCCAATACAGACGGTCAGAATTCAAAAAACAATTATGCAAATAACAGCATTTCTGTAATTGATCTGGCTACTTTTACTCAAACAGAGATAAAGAATACAAAATTCCCTGGAAATCATCCAACTGATGCAGCTTCTAATGGAGCGGATGCATTTGTGGTTATGCAAGAAACTTATAAACAACTTGATGATCCGGATTATGTTCCAGGTATTATTGTTAAGGTGACAGGCAATACGGAAGATGATATAACGAAAGTCTGTGAAGGTACAGCAGCATGTGTAAACGGGAATAATCTTTATGTAATAAATGCTCCCTATTACGGAGAGGTTAAAGACATTACCTTTAAGATGTATGATACTGCTACTTTTGCTGATAAGGGGAACTTTATTAAGACTGCAGCCGGTACTGATTCGGAAGTTGTTTATCCAAATGGATTTGGTGTGAATCCGGCTAACGGAGATATTGTGATGTTGTCATATCAAGGTAAGAAGATGACAAAAGATCCTTCGTATGCTAATATCTACGATGCCGCCGGCAACTTCAAGAAGAGAATTGAGTGTGGTGTCGGTGCCCGCGCCGTTACATTCATCCATGAGAAAACAGCTAAATGATAGTGGAATATAGATTGGAGGGGAAAGGGGTTGTTCGCAGACTCCTGACCCTGTTGGTAGCCGTGGCTTTCCTTGCGTCCTGCAAGGGAAGCCATGCTTCATCTTCTGCGGAAGGCGAGGGCGAGGTCTTGCCGATGAAATATGCGGAGAATCTGACTATCCGTGAGTTCCCGGATTTCACGGAGGTGACGGTCAGAAATCCCTGGGACACGTTGAAAACGTTGCAGAAATATATCCTTGTAGAACGCGACAGCGCGATGCCTGCCGGTCTGCCGGAAGGGACAATAATCAAAGTGCCGGTGACCAGCGCGCTGGTGTATTCAACCGTTCACAACAGTCTTATAACCGAACTCGGTGCCATAGACGCCATAGGAGGTATCTGCAATTCGAAGTATGTAAACGGCAAAGAGCTGCAGGCGCGTCTTGCCTCGGGGCGTATAGTCGACTGCGGTGTAAGCCTCAGTCCCGACCTTGAGAAGATAATAAAGCTGAAACCTCAGGTGATAATGCTTTCACCGTTCGAGAACAACGACAAATATGCAAAGGTGGGTGAACTCGGCATTCCGATCATAGAGTGTGCCGACTATATGGAGACCTCGCCGCTCGGCAGAGCCGAGTGGGTGCGCTTCTACGGAATGCTTTTCGGAAAACAGGATGTCGCAGACAAGATGTTTGCCGAGACTGAAAGCAATTATCTTAAACTGAAGCAAATTGCCAACGGACTGGCGATCAAGCCGAAGGTGATAATAGACCAGCGTTACGGTCAGGTATGGAATGTGCCGGGTGGTGTGTCTACTATGGGACGGCTTATCGAGGATGCCGGCGGCATAAACCCGTTTGCATCATATGAGCGGAGCGGCAGTGTGCCATTGGCACCGGAGAAAGTGCTTGCAGAGGCTCATGATGCCGATGTCTGGTTTGTGAGATATAATCAGGAGAAAGACAAATCGCTCAGGGAGCTGGGCAATGATGCGCCTGTCAATTCGCAGTTCAAGGCATTCAAAGACGGGAGGGTATATGGCTGCAACACGCGATATGTCAACTTCTATGAAGAGACTCCGTTCCATCCCGACCTCATTCTGGAGGACATGGTACACCTTATGCATCCGGAACTCAGCTCCTCCGCCCCGGCGCGTTATTACAGCCTTATGCAATAAATCCCCGGGTCTTGCCGTATCTTAGTTATGAAATTTGTAATCCTTTCAATATCGCTTGTGGCGTTGTTTTTCGCGAATCTGTTTGTGGGTTCGGTCGATATTCCTCCAGCGCAGGTGGTCGATATACTTTTCAATAATGGCGATCCTGACGGCCCGTTGCGATTTATCGTGGTGGGAAGCCGTTTGCCGCAGGCAATTACCGCAGTTCTTGCAGGCGCGGCGCTGACCGTGTCCGGACTTATGCTCCAGACCGCTTTCCGCAATCCTCTTGCCGGTCCTTCCATACTCGGCATTACATCGGGGTCAAGTCTCGGAGTCGCGTTTGTGATTCTTTTTTTCGGAGGGTCAGTTTCTGCCGCAGGTTATTCTTGGGGCGGATACGCGGCTATACTGGCAGGATCGTTTGCAGGCAGTATCGCGATCATGGGTCTGCTGCTCCTGTTTTCCATGTGGCTTAAAAATGACCTTATGCTGCTTATCGCCGGCATCATGACAGGTTATCTGACATCCTCGGTCATCACTCTTCTGAACTATCTTTCCACCGCCGAGGGGGTGCATGGTTATGCCATGTGGGGTATGGGTAATTTCAACGGTGTTGCCTTGGGTCAGATACCGTTGTTTTCTCTTGCTATAGTTTTTGGTCTGTTGCTCTCGATACTGATGGTGAAGCCTCTGAATGTGATACTGCTTGGAGAGAACTATGCGCTCAATCTCGGCATAAGCATGCAGACCGTGCGCAATCTCCTGCTGGTCACAACCGGGCTGCTGACCTCCGTGGTCACGGCATTCTGCGGACCGGTGTCGTTCATCGGACTTGCCGTGCCTCACGTGGTCAGGATGATCTTCCGCGTTGCTGATCATCGCGTGATTATTCCCGGATGCATTCTTACGGGCGGGGTGATAGGCTTGATTTGCAATCTTATATGTATTTTGCCGGATAACATAGTACTTCCATTGAATGGTGTGACTCCGCTTATCGGTGTTCCGGTTATCATGTACGTAATTTTTAAAGAGAGGTTCAAGAGAAGATGAAACAGGTTGAAACGATAAAAGTAAGGAACCTCACCACAGGTTATAGAAATTCCAAGGGGGACAAATGTGTCACCAGATGTCTTGACGCATCCCTTTATCCCGGAGAATTGACGTGCTTGTTGGGACCTAACGGAGCCGGAAAATCTACATTGTTGCGCACGCTTGCCGGTTTTCAAAAACCGCTGTCGGGCTTTGTGGAGATAGCCGGCAGACCTCTTGCCGATTATTCGGGAAAAGATCTTGCCCGGACAATAAGTGTGGTGCTTACGGAGAAGCCCCTGCTTGACAATATGGATGTGGAGACACTTGTAGGGTTGGGGCGTGCACCTTACACCGGATTTTGGGGACGTTTAAGCGTTCGGGATAAAGATGCTGTTAATAATGCCATTTCCTTGGCAGGCATAGAACCGCTCAGATACCGGATGGTGCAGAGCCTCAGTGACGGAGAACGTCAGAAAGTCATGATTGCCAAAGCATTCGCACAGGAGACTCCCGTGATATTCCTTGACGAACCTACAGCTTTCCTGGATTATCCAAGCAAAGTGGAAATCATGCTTTTGCTTTATTCTTTTGCACATAAGATGGAAAAGACGATCTTCATGTCTACTCATGATCTTGATATGGCGATGCAACTTTCCGATCGCATATGGCTTATGGATAAAAAACTCGGAGTAAAGACAGGAACTCATGAAGAGTTGATACAGTCGGGAGATATGGAACTATATTTCGACAATCCCGGAATCTTATTCGATAAGGCAGACGGTCTCTTTAAGATTGATTTAAAGAAGAAAGAGGAACTGAGATTTAAATCTGATAATATATGAGATACAAGTCAGGTTTCGTAATTGCTGCGGTTTCATCTGGAAGTGGAAAAACAACCGTTACCAACGGTCTTCTCAGGGCTTTTAAAAACAGAGGTTTTAAGGTTGCGCCTTTTAAGACAGGTCCGGATTTCATAGATACGCAATTTCATAAGGTTGCGTCGGGAATGGAATCTGTCAATCTTGATGTTTTCATGTCGGATGAGCAACATGTTAAAAGTCTTTTCCAACGATATTCCGCTGGTAGCGATGTGCGTATTGTTGAAGGAGTGATGGGGTTATTTGACGGATATGACAAGAGAAAAGGTAGTGCAGCTCATATCGCAGAGCTTACGGGTTTGCCGGTGGTGCTCGTAATAAATGCAGCTTCTTCCGCCTATTCCCTGGCAGCTGTGCTTTCAGGTTTTAAGAATTTTGATAAGCGAATAAAGATTGCCGGGGTAATATTCAATAATGTCGCATCTGAAAATCATCAGCGGCTTCTTAAATCTGCAGCTGAAGATGCGGGGGTGACACTTTTGGGATGCCTGAAGAGGAATCCGTATATGACAATGCCGTCGCGACATTTGGGATTGTCATTGGGAGATGACAACGTGATAGAAAGTTTTATAGATCGCGCTTCGGACGCGGTGAAGGTAGGAATTGATTTGGATTTGTTGTTGAGCCTTACGCAAATAGATAAAGACGAAAAGTCAGATGACACGCATGTCGCAGATAAATGTCATTTGATTTCCAGTCCTTCCCGCAAGATTGCTTTAGCATATGATGAGGCATTCAATTTTGTCTATACTGAGAATCTTAGATTGTTGGAGCAAAATCTTCGTTTCGGAGGGGAGATAATTAAATTCTCTCCTTTACGTGATACGCGTATGCCGGATGCGGATTTCCTTTATCTACCCGGCGGTTATCCTGAGCTATATGCCGCAAGACTTACTGCAAATGTTTTGATGCGGGAGTCGATTAAGGATTATATTGATCGCGGAGGATACGCGTTTGCCGAATGCGGTGGTATGCTATATCTTTGTGATTCGATTGATGGATATGAGATGTGCGGTTTGTTGCCTATCAAGGCAACGATGGATAACGCTCATCTGCATTTGGGTTACAGGACTGTAAAAACGGAAAACTTCGCAATCCGTGGGCATGAATTTCATTATTCCTCCGTTATTGAGGATGGGACGCGGATAAAGGATTACATATATCCGGCACGGCAATATGACGTAAATGGTAAAGAGGTGGATACTCCTCTTTATCGCTATAAGAATGCAATTGCCGGGTATACTCATATGTATTGGGGAAATAACGATATTAACGGATTATATGAGGATTTACACACGTAAGGGTGATTTTGGAACGACAGGAATACACGGAGGCATGAGAGTGCCGAAAACAGATATCCGTATCGAAACCAACGGCACTCTTGATGAACTGAACAGCATAATCGGGATTGTGAGAAGTTTTCTTGATGATGCAGAAAAGGATAATATACTTCGAGAGATTCAGGTAAACCTGATGACAGCGATGAGCATAGTTGCCACTCCTTCTGAATCGCGTGAAATAAATCCGCGTAAGTTACCCTACGACGCGGTGGAAGCATTGGAGATGAAACTTGATGCGATTACGGAGAAAGGTTGCATGGAGCAGGATTTCGTGCTTCCGGGAGGATGCCGGGCTGCGGCGTTCCTGCATCAGGCACGCACGGTTTGTCGTCGAGCCGAACGTCAGTTGTGGTGCTTGAATGAACAGGATAAGGTGGAAGGGGATGTAATGAGATATGTAAACCGTCTTTCAGATCTCTTCTTCGCGATGGCACGGGAAGTGAATTGCGATGAAGGGATTGATAACGAGAGGTGGAAACGATTCGGAAAAGCAGGATTATTTGAAGAATAATAATGAAGAAACTGAGACCTATAATGCTCGGAGGCACCGGGAGCGATGTCGGCAAAAGTGTGCTTGCCGCAGGGTTGTGCCGCATATTTTTGCAGGACGGTTATCATCCCGCACCGTTCAAGGCGCAGAATATGGCGCTGAATTCCTATGTCACGCCTGACGGTCTGGAGATCGGGCGCGCACAGGCGGTGCAGGCTGAGGCGGCGGGTGTGGAATGCATGGCGGAAATGAATCCCGTGCTTCTCAAACCCTCGGGTAACATGACCTCGCAGGTAGTGCTCAACGGTCTCCCCGTCGGCAACAAGGATGCTTATGAATATTTCAGAAAAGAGAACAAGGAACCTTTGCGAAAAGAGGTGCATGCCGCCTTTGACCGTCTTTCCTCCCGCTATAATCCCATAGTAATGGAAGGTGCCGGCAGCATCGCGGAACTGAATCTGCGCGACTCCGACATCGTGAATATGTCGATGGCGCGATATGCGGGTGCGGCAGTGATACTTGTTGCCGACATAGACAGAGGAGGAGTGTTTGCCTCGGCATACGGTTCCATAATGCTTCAGACTGAGGAAGACCGCAGATATATAAAAGGCATCATAGTCAATAAGTTCCGTGGTGATGAAAAACTCTTTGAAAAGGGGCGCCGCCAGATGGAGGAAATCTGCGGAGTGCCAGTAATAGGAGTTGTACCGTATCTCGATGATATTCATATCGAGGAGGAGGATTCTGTATCGCTGATGAAAAAATCTTCCGTTCACACAGAGGAAAACATGATTAATGTGGCTGTTTTGGCTTTGCCTCATATATCAAATTTTACTGATTTCGACACCATTTCGCGAGATCCGCGTGTGCACCTCTACTTTACGGATGATCCGTCCGAACTTGGAAAGGGAGATGTGATTATACTTCCCGGAAGTAAGAATACGATAGGAGATCTCCGTGCCATGCGGGAAAAGGGGTGTGATGATGCCATAATCGCCGCTGCCGCACGTGGCTGTTCTGTCATGGGAATCTGCGGGGGATACCAGATGATGGGTCGTGAAATCTCCGATCCGGATGGGGTGGAAGGCGAGGTAGCAGCCGCGGAAGGTTTGCGTCTGCTCCCGACGAGTACCGTGCTGATGGGCAACAAGACCATCAGACGTGTGGAGTTTACTGTGAAAGATTGCGAAGTAACCGGGTCTGGCTATGAAATCCATATGGGCGAGACTGAGGTCCCGGCGGATGCGAGTCCGCTGGTCGTGAAGAGTGACGGCACATGTGACGGGTGTATTGCCGGCGACAGAGTGATGGGAAGTTATATTCACGGCATACTCGACAATCAGGAAGTGACAGACCGTCTGCTCGCTCCACATGCCAGGGCGAAAGGTTTGCCGTTGAAAAGTGAAACCGAACCATACCGCAGTTATAAGGAAAGGCAATATGACGCGCTGTCAGCCAGACTCCGCGAATGTCTTGACATCGAACTGCTGTATAAAATAATGAGAGAAGATGATTGAAGGGCATGGAGATGACCTTTATCGTTATGGCGCAAAGGTCATGCACAATTTCAGCACCAATATAATCTCGGATTCGGATCACTCGGGATTGATTTCCTATCTCCATTCGGTAATGTCTAAGATAGGAAGTTATCCGGAACCGGCTCCATATTCACTGGAGAGACAGATTGCCCGGAAAATCGGTGTCAGAGCGGAAAATGTGGTTGTCACAAACGGAGCGACAGACGCGATGTATCGAATCGCGCATATTTTCAGCGGATGTGTGTCGGCGATCCGCATACCCGCATTCAGGGAGTATCAGGATGCCTGCCGTAGTTTCGGACATGAGATATGTTTCGTGAAGGAAGTTGCGGATATTCCTGTATCTGCTGATCTCGCATGGCTGTGCAGTCCGAATAACCCGACAGGGGAGGTTTTGGACAAATCTTTGATTCTTGATCTTTCCGATAAGTTTAGAGGAGGTAAAGTTCAAGCGGATACCAATAATGACAATCGGGCTTGGGTTGTTGTAGATCAGGCATATGCCGATTACACCGCCAAGCCGGTGCTTGCTCCGCAGGAAGCTGTGGAGACGGGGAATGTCGTTCTCTTGAGTTCTCTTACGAAACGGTATGCCGTTCCGGGTCTGCGTATAGGTTATATGGTAGCGGAGTCGGGGATAGCGGCAGCGGTCAGAGACAAGGGGATGCCATGGGCTGTGAACACGCTTGCCATAGAGGCGGGCGCATACCTGCTTAGGCATGATGCCGATTATATCATCGACGCAGCCGGACTGCACGCCGAGGCTTTGCGTATTGCCGGAGCGTTCAGGGGGATGGGTATCGAATGTTCAGCGACAGACTGCAATTTTATTCTATGTCGTCTGCCGGAGGGTACGGCTGCAGAACTTAAGGAATATCTTGTGGATAGCCACGGCATACTTGTCAGGGATGCCTCAAACTTCGAAGGTCTGGATGAAAGATATTTCCGTGTTGCGGCGCAGAGTTCCGCTCAAAATGATATGTTGATAAAAGCTGTGGAGGAATGGATGAGATGATTTTACACATTGCGGTAGCAGTCTTGCCCTTGCTGGCGGGATGGATTCTTGACCGCCTGTTCGGAGATCCGGCGTGTCTGCCGCATCCAGTTGTCGGATATGGGAAAGTTATTTCCTTTTTTGAACACCGTCTCAACAAAGGGTCTGACCGCAGGCTGAAGGGAGCCTTGATGTCGTTATCGCTCGTGTTGTCGGTGTTTGGAATAGTGAGGCTTCTGCTATGGCTTTTGTCTCCATATCCGTATGTCCGCATTGCGATAGAAACGGCGGGTGTGTTTTATTGTCTTGCAGGAACCACGCTGACGAAAGAGGTCAGGATGGTGTTTGCCGCCTGTCGCGAAGGGCTGGATGCCGCGCGTCGTCAGGTAGCGAGGATAGTAGGCAGAGATACTGGTTCGCTTGATGAACAGGAAATAAAGACCGCGGCATTGGAGACACTTGCCGAAAATCTCAGCGACGGTGTCATAGCCCCGATGTTCTGGTATCTGCTGTTGGGATTGCCGGGAATGATGGCGTACAAGATGGTGAATACACTGGACTCGATGATAGGATATAAAAGCGAGCGATATAAGGATTTCGGATGTTTCGCTGCAAAAATGGATGACGTGGCAAACTACATCCCGGCGCGGCTCACCGCATTACTGATGGTCATTGCCGGCGGCAATCTGAGACTTCTGGGATTTGTAAAGCGGTTCGGCAGGTGTCATGCCAGTCCAAATTCCGGTTATCCCGAGGCGGCATTGGCAGGAATCCTTGACTGTCGTTTCGGTGGCACTCATGACTACTTCGGCGAAGCCGTCTACAAACCCTATATCGGTTCCAACCCCAAGCTTCTCACGGACTCCGACCTGCGTATCTCCCTCCGTGTCTGTCTCCAAGCCGAACTCCTCATGTTGATTCTCTGCTTCCTCCTGCGCACTTACAACCACTTTTATATATAAAAGTGGTTGTTATGTGGTAGTGTGTGGTTGGATAACAAAATATGGATTGGTTTGGACTGAGTGGTAAACGAAGATGTATAATCGGAAAAAATTGTTTAAATTTGTAATCCGAACAAAGAATAATAAAAATGAGCTATTTACTGGAAGCTAACGGTATAGTCAAGGATTATACCGGGCATAAGGCACTTGACGATGTGACTGTGCACGTGCCGGAGGGGAGTGTGTATGGTCTTCTCGGTCCCAACGGTGCCGGGAAAACCACTCTTATAAGAATCATAAACCATATCACCGCTCCCGATGCAGGAGAAGTTATCTTCGATGGCAGACCGCTGACAGCCGATGATGTCAAGCATATAGGCTATCTCCCGGAAGAGCGTGGTCTCTACAAAAAAATGAAAGTAGGGGAGCAGGCAATATTCTTTGCCCGGCTGAAAGGTCTGGACAAACGCGATGCCGAGAAACGTCTCAAGGAATGGTTCGAGCGTATGGAAATCGGCAACTGGTGGAATAAGAAAGTGGAGGAACTTTCCAAAGGAATGGCGCAGAAAGTGCAGTTTATCATCACAGTGCTTCACCGTCCGAAACTTCTGATTTTCGATGAGCCGTTTTCCGGATTTGACCCTATCAACGCGAATATCCTCAAAAGGGAGATTCTCCGTTTGCGAGATGAAGGCTCCACGGTTATTTTCTCCACACATAATATGAGCAGTGTCGAAGAGTTGTGCGACCATATAACACTGATAAACCGCAGCCGCAACATTCTTACCGGGAATGTAGAGGAGCTGCGCCGCTCATTCGGAGGCAACCGCTTCAGATTGCGTTACGAGGGTGAACTGTCTTCTCTTGCCGAGGCTATCAAGCCTGTTGTCTCCTATATCGGCGAGGATGAGGAAGAGAACCGCGGTCAGGGGGAATCCGTGATAGTCGAACTCAGCGATGCGGCTACTCGCCGCGATCTTGTGGATATTGCAAACAGGGCGACAGATCTTGTCGGGTTCGAACCTGTGATGCCTTCAATAAACAATATATTTATCAATGCCGTGCGCAATTCCTCGGAAATGCCGGTTGAAAACAAATAAGATATGGAACTGTCTTTAATCATACAGAGAGAATATTTCGAGCGGGTGCGCCGCAAGAGTTTTATAATCACAACAATCCTTATGCCGGTGATAATGATAGCCATGATGGCTTTCCCGGCAGTGATCTCCATATTGTCCGGTCCGGAGAAGAAGACCATAGCAGTGGTAGACCCCTCGGGGATCGTAGGCAATGCGTTGCCTGCGCATGGCGAGCTTTCTTTCGCGCCGGTAGAGATGTCGGTAGAGGAGGCGAAGGCAGACAATAATTATGACGGGGTTCTTGTTATCGGAGAAAATCTTGTCAGCGATGACACGGATGTCTCGCTGTATACCCGCGAGGCGGTGAGTCTTGCCACAGAGGAGTCGATTTCCGGCGAATTGTCGCGAATCGTTGAGCAGAAGAGACTTCAACGCTACGATATAGAGAATCTTGACCAGATAATCGCCGCCGTGCAGTCGCATGTGAGGATGCAGACATTTACGCTCGGCGATGACGGCGAGAAAGAGACTTCATCGGCGATATCCTATATGATAGGAATCGTGATGATGATGATCCTTTATATGTTCATACTCATGTACGGGCAGATGGTGATGACCTCGATTATCGAGGAGAAAGCCAACCGGGTGCTTGAGGTTGTGGTGTCATCGGTCAAGCCCTACACACTGCTGATGGGAAAACTGCTCGGCATCGGATGTGTCGCGCTCACTCAGATACTGATATGGGCATTCATCATACTTGCCTTCACCATGTGGGGGTTGCCTGCGATACTGAGTTCCGCCACTGACATGGATTCCGCAACGCTCTCATTGGTGCTCGGAATCGGCAATCCGGCATATATCATGAAACTCTTCGGATGCATGACGCTTTTCCTTGTCGGCGGATATCTCTTCTATTCCTCCATCTATGCCGCGATCGGCAGTTCTGTCGACAATATCCAGGATGCGAGCCAGCTCACCTCTTTCGCCACAATGCCTATAATAATCGGTCTGCTTCTTGCTTTCACTGTAGTCAATGACCCCACGTCGCAACTCGCTTTCTGGACATCGATGATACCGTTCACTTCACCGATGGTGATGATGTCACGAATGCCCTTCGGCGTTGCCGGATGGGAGATCGCGCTTTCTGCAGTATTGCTGTTTGTCTCTGTTCTTTTCATGATATGGCTGAGCGCGAAGATATATAGAATCGGCATCTTCATGTATGGCAAAAAGCCCAACATCAAGGATCTTGTACGTTGGGCAAAATACAAATAGGAGCGCGTTTTAAACCGGAATATACGGTCAGACTTCGACTGTGGTCATGCCGCCATATGGAGGCTGGGAGTCGAAAAGCTTTTCTAAAGGAGTGATTCCGAGGATCAGCATGACATTCATCATTACTCCGGCATGGGTGAACACAAGAACATCGCCCTTGCCGGAGTTTTTCATGTCGTCAAGGAATGATGCGACTCGCCGGTTCTGGTCGAGAAATGACTCGCCGCCGGTAGGTGTGACGTTCAGCCAGTCGTCAAACCATTCCTGTAATCTCGGGTCTTTTATATCATCATATCGTTGCATCTCCCATTCTCCGAAATTCATCTCCAACAGTCTGTCATCAGGGATGGCTTCATCATAACCACATGCCTCTGCCAGAAGCCGGCACCGGCTCAACGGGCTACGATATACGGCATCAAACGGCTTGCCGTTTGATGTTATGGCTTTTATGATGGTTTCACGCACTTTCGCGGCTTCTTCGGGGAATGTCGGTTTTAAAGGCACATCGGTGCGACCATAGCAAACACCTGGCTCAACGTCAACGGCTGTATGTCGGATAAAGGTTATCTTCATGAGCGTTTTTATTGAATGACAGCGTGGGCAATGACAGCGGATGAAAAATAGAAAGCCAGTTCACAGAGCAGTGCCGTGGCTCCGCAGCAGTCGCCGGTGTACCCTCCGATTTTACAGCGCATATAGAGTATCATCGCGGCTGCGACAGCCATCGGAAGCAAAAGGGCAAGCCAGTATGCTTCCGGCAACAGGATTGCGGGAAGCAATCCTGACAGCAGGCATATCACAAAAGCCGGTGCCGACATGCGGTCATATACGATTTTGTTCTTAGCCTCCTCTTGTTTTCTGGCGTAGGGGAGTGTGTTGATGATGAATGATCCGCAGAACTTGCTCCACGGGTCGGCGGCTAATACAGCCAGAGGAGATATTGCCGGCGGCAGCGATGCCACGCATGACACAAGGAGCATGAAATAAATTACAAGACCGATGACTCCATAGGATCCGATTCTTGAATCTTTCATTATTTCGAGAATGCGTTCGCGGGTCGAGCCTCCTCCTGTGCCATCGATGAAATCTGCGAGTCCGTCCTCATGCAAGGCACCGGTAAGAAGAAGTCTTACGGCAAAAGCTGTGACAACGGCGGCAAAAGGGGGAAGCACTTGAAGTGCCCCCCATAATGTCAATGCCGTCAAGCCTCCGGTTATCCATCCGGCAGCCGGCCACAGATCCACTACACGTTTATATTTGTCAGACGGTATGTCTGTAATTTTCCATACCGGAATCCTTGTGAAGAATCCTATTGCCGCAAAAAGTTTTTTCATAACCTGTTTGTCAGAAGTATTTGGTGACACCTACCGACTGGAAGTTGTCCATCTCGTTGATCATGCGCACTGCAGAGTCTATTATAGGATATGCGCATACCGCGCCGCTCCCTTCGCCAAGACGCAGGTCAAGGTGTAGAATAGGATCGGCGCCAAGAGCCTGCAACAAGAGTTTATGTCCCGATTCATCGCCCTGATGTCCGAAGATCGCGTAATCGAGCACAGCCGGATTCAGTCTGGACGCGGCAAGTATGCATGCGGTCATTATGAATCCGTCTACAATTATTATCATTCCGAGTTCGGCAGCCTTAAGCATGCCACCCACAGCCATTACCATCTCGTATCCGCCGAACCGAGCCATGATCTCTTCTGCCATCGTGTCGGGTACGGGTTGTCCCGGCTGTGGAATAACACCGGCGCTACCCCGTTTTTTTTCGGATATGAAATTATCCCATGCGCGGGTCAGTACATCGAGTTTACGGTTGATGCCGGGTTTGTCGAGTCCTGCGCCGGCACCTATGCATTCAGCCAAAGGAATGCCGGTGAAAGCGTGCATCCACATGGATGATGATGATGTGTTGCCGCTGCCCATCTCACCGAAACTTACTATGTTGCAGCCATCGTTGTAAACGTCTTCCACAACTTTTGCTCCGCGTTCTACAGCAAGATCGCACTCCTCGCGTGTCATCGCCGGTTCATGCAGGTAATTGCGTGTGGATTTCCGTATCTTGCAGTCAATGATTCCTTTTCCGGCGGGAATGTCGTAGTCGACCCCCGCATCTACAAGCACGAGTCTGAATCCATGCTGGTCACAGAGAAAATTGATGCCGGCGCCACCATGCGAGAAATGAGACAGCTGCTGCCATGTCACTTCTTTGGGGGAGACGGTCACACCCTCCTCGATTATGCCGTGGTCAGCCGCAAACAGAATATTGTGTGGTTTCGACAGCTTCGGTGACAACGTCTGCTGTATAAGCCCGATGCGGGCGGCGAGTTTCTCAAGTTTGCCGAGCGAGCCTTTGGGCTTGGTCAGGAAGTCTATTTTTGTCAGGAGGTCTTTTTCAATCTCTATTGAGGGAGTCTTGATTGCGAAAGTTTTCATATTTTGGGGGTTAAATGGGGTTAAATGGGGAGGAATAGGGAGGAATGGGGCAGAATGGGGGATTTATGGGGATTAATGGGGATGGGAGGGATCGCTACTTTATTTTTAGAGGGATGCCGGAAACGGTGAGGTAGACTTCATCGGCGTGGGCGGCGATATATTGGTTGAACCAACCCTGCAGGTCTGTGAACCTGCGGGTCATGGCGTTTGGCGACACACCTCCCGAACCTATCTCATTTGACACGAAAATATAGACTGCGTCATGGTGGTCCGTGAATCTGTCAAACTCGGATTTAAGCTTTTCAAGGGATGCCGTGACATCTTCACCTGAAGCGAAAAAGACGTTTGTGACCCACATGGTCACGCAGTCAATCAATACCGTTTTCTGCGAGAGGTCATGTCGGCTGAGAAAAATCTCCTCTTCGATCGTAGACCAGTTGGGTCCGCGTCTTGCCTTATGTTTCCTGACGCGTTCCCGAAATTCATCATCGGCAACGCGTGCGGTTGCGAGATATACGGGAGTGTCAGAATGTTCGAGAGCCAGTTTTTCGGAAAATTCGCTTTTCCCTGATCTCTGACCGCCGGTTACAAGTATTATTTTTTTCTGTCTCATATACTGTGTCTCATAAGCTGTGTCTGTGTCAGTCTCATTGCCTGTAGATGTCAGATATGCTTTCAAGGTTGCCGGTCGCGGCTTCCTCCTCTGAAAACATATTTGTTTCATCTTTTTCTATTCCATGATAATAGAGTAGGAAAGGTACAGAATCCGCCGAATGACACCCTTTTTCGCAAAGCGAAGGATGATCAGACATAACGGCAATGGCAAAATCTTCGCCATCGCAAAGTTTTTTCATCAACGGTCCGATGATCTCTCTGTCTATGTTCCGGATTGCGTTCAGCTTGGAGTTTACATCCATCTTGTGGGATGCGTAATCGCAGGCTTCTATGTGGAGAATCACGATATCGTGGTCTTGCAACGCTGCTACGGCGGCATCGCATTTTGCTCTGTAAGCCGTGTCGCAGTCTCCTGTGGCTCCTTCCGGTCTGATCCATTCCGCCTGAATACTGTATGCCATCCCCTTCAGAAGTGGCACCGCTCCTATTACGACAGGGCGGCTGAATTGCGGATGTCTGCTGACAAACGGCTCGTATGTTCTCGATGTGTCTCCGCTCCAGAAAGCGATTCCTTCGGCATGTATGTCTGAAAGGCGGCAACCGCCGGGGATAATACATATCCCGGATGTTTCCGATAGGGAATGGAATTTCAGATCAGGAAATTTATGTTCGAGTGTGTGGCGCAAATCCGCGTTGCCGTTCAGGAGCAGGGAGGGGTCGGAGACTGCATACCGCATGACTGTGTCATCCGGCGAGACATCGATGCCAAGCCCTGTCGCTTCGAGAGGTCCGCGCCCTGACGGCAATTCATCGGGAGCGTAGCCGAGAATTGTAAGTATGGCGGTCTCGCTGCCAGGGTAATGCCCCTCCGGCACTGTCCTCAGGGAACCGCATCTGCCGTTGGCTGCGAGAAAATCGAGTGCCGGAGTCTCGGCTGCCTGCAAGGGGGTCTTCCCGTTCAGCCGCTCCACAGGGCTGTCTGCCATTCCGTCGCATATGACCAATATCTGTTTCATTGTGTCAACAGTTTCAATGCTTCCTCGCGTCCGGCGTTTACCTTGTCGGGATAATGCGCATCGGAATTAACCACCACAGGCAGGGAAGCGTTTCTGATTTTGTCCCACCATCTGAATGCCGGGAAGAAACGTTTTTTGTCGGCATACGACTTGGTGTTGATCTCCACTATCACTCCGGCAGATGACGCGTGACTCAGCACATCGTCGACAAGGGCCTCATACCATGCCGCGTTTTCAATTTCCGGATCGGCGAGAGCTGCATTTCCGGCGATTTTGTCGAAGTGTCCGAGGATTTCAAAGCCTCCGTCTTCAATCATGCGGATAACATTCTCAAAATATTTCTCCACAACGTATCTCAGGTCATTTTTATAATCTTCTTTCAAATATCGGGAGAAGCGTTCGAACCTGCCGTCGCAATCGAGCCATACACCATCCTGAGTAGGGACAAAATGCACCGAGGCAAGCCTGTAATCGAGCTGCATATTCTGGAAATAGTCGATATGCGGACCGAAATCATGACTGATATAATCTATTTCAAGAGAAGACAGTATTTTCATGCTGCCGTCATATCTGTCTTTAAGTTCCGCGGCCTTTTCAAGATATGTACCGATGTCTCCGGACTTCATGTTGCAGGGGGAGTCGAGACAAATGGGGGAATGCGGGGTGAACCCCCAGATTTCGAAGCCATCGCCGGCTGCGGCTTCCGCCATTGTCGCCATGGGGGCGTGGCCGTCGCAAAATTCGGTATGAGAATGGAAATTATATCTGTCTGTATTTTTGATTAATTCTGTTATGTCGGTGACATCCATGGTTATTCGGCAACTTTAGTAGGTAATGAAAGCCTCTTGTCTGAATTGAGGCGAAGGAAACGTGCGAACAGCACAAGCAAGAGCAGTGTCACGCCCAGTCCTGCGGCAAGGGCCCACTCATAGGCGATGCTGACTCCGAAAAGACGGTCAGTCAATGCACCAAAGCCTTCAGGGGCGAAGAATATATAGGTTACAGTCACAGCAGTCATGAATAGAGCCGGAACAAGCGTAATGACATACAACTTGTGCTTGCGCGCAAGATAGACCGAGAGTGCCCACAGGGTGAAGACCGCCAGCACCTGATTGCACCATGCGAAATATCTCCACAATGCCTCGTAGGGGAGCATCATTATGATGAAGCAGACTCCGAAAATGGGCAGTGAGATCATAAGCCTCTTTGTTATCTTGCGTTGCTTCACGCCCATGAAATCAGCTGCTATAAGCCTTGCGGAGCGAAGGGCGGTGTCGCCCGATGTTATCGGGGCGGCTATTACTCCGAGCACGGCAAGTATTCCTCCGACTGTGCCGAGCCACGATTTCGACACATCGTTGACCAATATTGCCGGACTGCCGTTGCCAAGGAAACTCTGCAGACCGTCGTAACCGCCGGTGAAAGTGATTGCAGCGGCAGCCCATATCAGAGCAACGATGCCCTCTGTCACCATAGCGCCGTAAAACACGGGACGCGCATGTTTCTCGTTTTTCAGACAACGTGCCATCATCGGCGACTGGGTGGCGTGAAATCCGGAGATCGCTCCGCACGCTATGGATACGAACATCATCGGGAATATGGGACTCGCCTCTGGATTTGCCTTATGGTTGTAAAATTCGCTCCATATCTCGGGCATGGAAGATGAGTGTGCATAAAGTGCTGCCAATATTCCAACAGCCATGAAAAGCAGGGCAAATCCGAATACCGGATAGAGTTTCCCTATAAGTTTGTCAATCGGCAGGAGAGTGGCAAGCATGTAATATGCGAAAATAGCAATTATCCAGAAAAGTCGGTCGAGACTTTCAGGTGTCATCATGGCAAGCAGGTCGGCGGGATTATATACGAACACCGCCCCTACAAGAATCATAAGCAGCAGCGAGAAACCGCGCATGGTGTTCTTTATTCCGTTTCCAAGCTGTTTTCCTACAATTTCCGGCAGCGATGCGCCATTGTCTCGCACTGACAGCATACCCGAAAGATAGTCGTGAACGGCACCGGCGAAAATGGTGCCGAAAACAATCCATAGAAAAGCAGCCGGACCGAACATCACACCCATTATCGCGCCGAATATGGGACCGAGCCCCGCTATGTTCAGAAACTGGATGAGGAAAACCTTCCATGTAGGCAGTTCCACGAAATCCACTCCGTCAGCGTGTTGCTTTACCGGAGTGGGGCGAGCGGGATCCTGTCCGAAAACTTTTGATACGAATCTGCCGTATGTGAAGTATCCTGCTATAAGTATGATGAGTGCTATGGAAAACGAAAGCATAACTTTTCTTTGTTAGTCGGAAATTGGTCATGTGACAATATCGCGGTTCTGCTATCTGCCTTCTTCAGTGCGGTAGACATCGCTGCGAAGCCTGCGCAGAGCCTCGCGGTCTTTCTCAGTTTCGTTCTCAAGAGAGCGTATCTGCGCTTTCATCGAACTTCCTTTGTTTATCGAAAACTTACGACGCATTTCGGCAAGTCTGGCAAGTTTATCGTTAAAAGACTTTTCTGCCGCGAGATATTTCTTCATCATTGTCTTTCCACCCGGAGTGCGGAAGTCATCGAGCGTGGTGTATGTGACACCTCCCTTCATCGGGAATATGAAATCCACCTGTTTTTTTATCGGCTCCGGGGTTATTGCCATGATTTCTTCAAGGAGAGGGGTGTAGTCATCCTCGCCCCATGTCGCCTTGTAGTCGCGGATGAATGCGAAATCCGGTATGTTCTCTGTCTCCTCGGCATTGTAATTCCTGCGCAGGTCATTGACCTTGAAAAGATACACTGTAAGCAATTCGCCGAGCTGATTGCGGTCGGTCGCCCACCATCCCACGCCGTTGAGTTCATCAATGGCGAGCAGATAGTCATCATAAGGGGTGTTGTAAGGCATGCCTATGTTTTGCGGCTGGAGGTATTCGCCATCGGCGGCATCGCGAGTGGCGACGAATATGTCATATCCGCCGAGCGATTCCCCGTTGTCTGACGCGAAATAGAGAGTCACGCCGTCAGACATCATGAAGGGATAGATCGCGTTGCCGCCGTTGTTGAGTACATCGGGAGTCTCGGAGGGTTCGTGCCATGAGCCGTCTGTGAGTCTGATCGATTCCACGATTCTGTACGTTCCCGTCGAGTCCGGCTGCGCCCACATCTTGAAATCATTCCCTTCGTTTGTGAAAACATAATCCGCATCCGTATTCTCGAAAGGAACCGCATCCGAATTGCCGAGATTACCGGCAGAAAACGGCAGCTTGTAAGCTTTGAAGAAGTCGGTTTTGGGCACGGTGATACTGTCGAGAATCACCAGTTTTTCCACTCGTTCAAGGAAATTCTCCGCCTTCATCAGTTCCCTTTCCTGCTCTTCCAGCTCGGCGGGGATTTTCTTTCTCGCTTTTTTTCGGGCGGCGGCATAATGACGCGCCGCACCTTTGAAGTCATAGCTCATGAAAGCCTCGCGCCCCTCGGCAAGCGATTCCTCCACTGTCTGAGCCGGAGCGGTTGACACACCGGCGGCAAACAACAAGGCGACCGGTAAATATTTAAAACAATTCATTGATGTCGCAGTTTGGGTGAATTATACAGCTGTTCCGCTGCACCAGCAGCCGTTTTCGTGTCTGCGGCAAGGCGGTATAGCCAATGGCAAAATTAATCAAATTATTTCATACAGACAACAGCAATATAAATAAGAACGGGTGCACAACTGAAATAAAAATGAGCATTTTTAAGAATTTTTTATTAACTTTGTCGCCAAATGTGGAATTTCGAGAACTTAGAATAATCAACAGACAAAATATATACAAATTATGAGTTTGAACATCATTGTATTGGCCAAGCAGGTGCCCGACACCCGCAATGTCGGCAAGGATGCGATGAAGGAAGACGGCACAATCAACCGTGCGGTGCTTCCAGCGATCTTCAATCCCGAGGATCTCAACGCTCTTGAGCAGGCCCTTAAGTTGAAAGAGATGTATCCCGGCACTACGGTGACATTGCTCACCATGGGTCCGGCGCGTGCCGCGGAGGTGATCCGTGAAGGTCTTTATCGCGGTGCTGACCGTGGCATAGTGCTTTCAGACCGTGCTTTCGCCGGTGCCGACACACTCGCGACATCATATGCTTTGAATGCAGCAGTGCGCAAAATAGGGAATTATGACCTCATCATCGGCGGACGTCAGGCAATTGACGGCGATACAGCCCAGGTGGGACCGCAGATCGCGGAGAAACTGAAACTTCCTCAGGTGACATACGCCGAGGAGATCATCGAGGTCAAAGACGGCAAGGTTGTAGTGAAGCGTCGCCTTGAAGGTGGGGTGGAGACAGTCAAGGCACCTCTCCCTCTCGTGATTACCGTCAACGGTTCTGCCGACGAATGCCGCCCTCGCAATGCGCGCAATGTTCAGAAGTATAAATATGCCGCAGTGCCTTCAGAAATAGCAAATGATGAAGAGAGGAAGGCGTTCGTTGCAGCGCGTCCTTATCTTGAGATAGGGGAATGGACAGCAGCTACTGTCGAGGCTGATCTCGCACAGTGCGGTCTTGCCGGTTCTCCGACAAAGGTGAAAGGTATAGAGAACGTTGTTTTCACCGCTAAGGATGCACGTCGCATCGAGAACAATGACGAGGAACTTGAGGGCCTCATCAAAGAATTAATCGCTAACCACACTATCGGCTAAACATTATGGCAACAGACAAGAATAATTTGATCGTATATTGCGAATATGAGGATGGTAAGGTTGCTGATGTCAGCCTTGAACTCCTCACCAAAGGTCGCACGCTTGCCGATAAGCTCGGCATCAAACTTGAGGCTGTAGTGGCAGGCGACAAACTGAAAGATATCGAGAAACAGGTCTTCCCTTATGGCGTTGACCGCATATATAAAGTGGAGGATCATCGTCTTTATCCTTATACATCGCTTCCTCATAGTTCGATCCTTATAAACTTATTTAAGGAGATTGAGCCTCGTATCGCCTTTATGGGTGCTACGGCAATAGGGCGTGACCTCGGTCCCCGCGTGTCGTCAGCTCTTCACAGCGGTCTGACAGCGGACTGCACCGCACTTGAGATCGGTGACCACAAGGATGCCAAGACAGGAACCGAGTACAAGGATCTTCTCCTTCAGATTCGTCCTGCTTTCGGAGGCAACATTGTGGCGACTATCGTCAATCCCGACTGCCGTCCGCAGATGGCGACAGTGCGCGAGGGTGTGATGAAGAAAGAAGTCAAGGATTCCAACTATACAGGCGAGGTCATAGATCTTGACGTGAACAAATATACTTCACCCGAAGATTATGTGGTTGAGGTGATTGACCGTCATATCGAGAAATCCAAAGTCAACCTCAAGGGTGCTCCCGTTGTGGTTGCCGGCGGTTACGGTGTGGGCAGCAAGGAGAATTTCGAGCTGCTTGCCAAACTCGCTGATGTACTGGGCGGAGAAGTCGGCGCCAGCCGTGCTGCTGTTGATGCCGGATGGGTTGACCATGACCGTCAGATCGGACAGACCGGTGTGACAGTTCGTCCCAAACTTTATATCGCCTGCGGAATCTCCGGTCAGATCCAGCATATCGCCGGAATGCAGGACAGCTCGATCATCATTTCCATCAACTCCGATCCCGAGGCTCCGATCAATACGATCGCCGATTACGTGATCACAGGCAAGATGGAGGATGTCGTTCCCAAATTAATCAAATATTACAAAAAGAATTCCAAGTAAACAAGATGGCTAATTTCTATACAGATAACGAGGCTCTGAAACTTCACCTCAATCATCCGATGATGAAGAAGATTGTGGAGCTCAAGGAGAGAAACTTCGCCGATGCGGACAAATTCGACTACGCACCACAGAATTTCGAGGACGCTATGGACAGCTATGACCGCGTGCTCGATATCGTGGGTGAGATCTGCGGCGACATCATCGCCGAGAACGCAGAGGATGTGGATCACAACGGTCCCCGCGTGGAGAATAGCCGCGTGATATATGCCGAGGGCACGAAGAAGAATCTTGACACATGCCGCAAGGCAGGTCTGATGGGCATGTCGATGCCCCGCCGTCTCGGTGGTCTTAACTTCCCGATCACTCCCTATATCATGGCTGCCGACATGGTGAGCCGTGCCGATGCCGGTTTCGAGAACCTCTGGGGACTTCAGGACTGTGCCGAGACGATCTATGAGTTTGCCGATGAAGCACAGAAGGAGAAATATATTCCCCGCGTATGCGCCGGCGAGACAATGTCAATGGACCTTACCGAGCCGGATGCCGGATCCGACCTTCAGTCCGTAATGCTCAAGGCATCGCAGAAGGAAGACGGCTCTTGGGTGCTCAACGGCGTGAAGCGTTTCATCACCAACGGAGACAGCGACATTCACCTTGTACTTGCCCGCAGCGAGGAGGGCACAAAAGACGGTCGCGGTCTCTCAATGTTTATCTATGACAAGAGAAACGGAGGCGTTAACGTTCGCCGCATCGAGAACAAGATGGGTATCAAGGGCAGTCCGACATGCGAACTTGTCTACAAGGACGCACCTGCTGAACTCGTAGGCAGCCGCAAGCTCGGTCTCATCAAATATGTGATGGCTCTCATGAACGGCGCCCGTCTCGGCATCGCCGCCCAGAGTGTGGGTATCAGCGAGCATGCGTATCGCGAGGCTCTTGATTATGCCAAAGAGCGCAAGCAGTTCGGCAAGGCAATCATAGAGTTCCCGGCGGTGGCAGAGATTGTTTCTCTGATGAAGGCAAAACTTGATGCGAGCCGCACGTTGCTTTATGCCTGCTCTCGTTTCGTAGACATGTATAAGATCTACGATGATATCGCCAAAGAGCGCAAACTTGAAGTAGAAGAGAAGAAAGAGGCTAAATTCTACAGCCGTCTTGCAGATGCCTTCACCCCGCTTGCAAAGGGTATGACATCGGAATTCTGCAACCAGAATGCCTATGACTGCATCCAGATCCACGGCGGTTCCGGTTTCATGAAAGATTATGCATGCGAGCAGATTTATCGCGATGCACGTATCACCTCGATTTATGAGGGAACCACTCAGCTTCAGGTTGTGGCGGCTATCCGCCACGTCACTACCGGCACATATCTCGACTGGATCAAGGGTGAGGCTGAGAAACAGGTTGCCGCCGAGGACGAGGCAGTAAAGGCTACGCTGAATTTCATGACCCAGCAGTATATCGATGCCGTAGAGGCTGTTACCGGTGTCAACGATCCCAAATTCCTGGATTTCATGGCTCGCCGCCTTGTTGAGATGGCAGGGTATATCGTGATGGGTTATCTGATGCTCGACGATACGCAGCGTGATTCTTCCTTCCGCAAGTCGCTCCATGTGTTTGTGAACTACGGCAAAGCTGAAGTTGCAAAGCATGCGGACTTCATCGGCAACTTCCGCCCCGAAGAAATCGAGGATTATCTCTACGCAGAGTAAATTATCCGTATTATACTTTGAGACTATGTCATAATATAGTGTTTTGAAATAGTCGATATTATAAATTGCAGAAAGCAGGCATAATTTTTATGCCTGCTTTCTGCAATTTATATGTTTTAATCAGCATAACATATGTTATATAGCATATGTTTGGGATATTTTGATTTGCAGTGTTATTTTTTGTTGAAAAATATATAAATTAATTTGCATATTTAAGAAATATTTGGTAATTTTGATGCGTTACTTAAATATAAGTATAATTATATTTAGAGCGGTATTTAGGGATTAATAATAACTCTGATTATGGTTATGATGGAGAATGTATCGCCTGTTGAGGCTATTCGTACCTTGGGCGCCCGTTTTAAGGATTACCGCATGCGCCTTAATTTGACTCAAAGGCAAGTGTCGGAATTAACGGCAATCAGTGTCCCGACGATTTATAAATTCGAATCGGGGAGGATTACTGATTTGTCATTTGTCACCATGCTCAAGCTCCTCAAGGCTTTGGATCTTGAACACAACTGGCAGCAGCTGATTCCGGATCTTCCCGAATCTCCTTACCTGTATAAAGAGAATAAGAAAAGACAACGCATAAGACATCCGAAAAAATGAACGTACTGACAGTAAAGCTATGGGGAGAAGAGTTGGGGCGTCTTGTTTGGGATCAAGTAAGAAAAACTACATATTTTGTTTTTAATCCGAAAAATAGTAATCGTGCAGATGTGTCGCCATTGATGCATCCCGCGGATAAATGGAATGTAAATAATCCCATCTTCGGAGATGCGCGACGAATTTATCAGAATTTACCACCCTTTATCGCAGATTCTCTTCCGGATTCGTGGGGTAACAAAGTGTTTGATAAATGGATTAAACGGAATAGAATTCCAAAACATAAAGTCACCCCACTTTATAAACTCATGTTTATAGGTAAACGGAGCATGGGTGCTCTGGAGTTTGAACCTGCGGCTGAGGAATTGATACATCCGAAAGAAGTTGATGTCAAGTCATTATATGATCTCTCTCTTGAAATTCAGGAGCAACGTGAAAGCACCATAATGGATTATTCGGATGAGTTGAAACTGCACACTATCCTCGCAGTAGGCACATCCGCGGGAGGCAGACAAATGAAGGCAATTCTGGCAGTAAACCCTACTACGGGAGAGATCCGTTCAGGTCAGATTGAGACAGTTGATGGTTTCGATTATTTCATCCTTAAGTTCGAAGACAAAGTCCTTCCTTCTTCCGAAATAGAGATGGCATATTACGATATGGCAACAACATCCGGCATCGAGATGGAGGATTGCAGACTCATGAGCGTTGAGGGAGTAAAACATTTCATGACGAAACGTTTCGATAGAAAAAATGGAGAAAAAATTCATATGCAGACTTTGGCGGCAATAAATCCTGATGTCGACTCTTATGAGGATTTATTTGCAACCTGTCGTAGCCTCAAACTCACTGAAACCGAGATTTCCCAATTATTTCGTCGACTTGTGTTCAACGTTATGGCAAACAATACGGATGACCACAATAAAAATTTCTCGTTTCTGCTTGACAGAACAGGTAGATGGAGATTATCGCCGGCATACGATCTGACATTCATATTCAACAGGTATGGTACGGATGCAGAAACAACACACTGCCTGTCGCTCTATGGTAAGACAGATGATATTACGAAAGAAGATCTGATTTATATAGCCAAAGAAAACAGCATCCGCAATGCTGAGGAAATAATTTCGCAAGTAGCCGATTCAATTGCTAAGTTTCAAGATTTTGCTTCCAAGTATGACATGCCGTCGAATTGGAGTCATATCATAAATAAGACATTGCATAGAAATTTAGTCAACTTCGGATACGTAGCGCCGCAGATCTGTAGTGTTGAATTTGTAGACAGTAAAGGGAGGATGTTCAAGGACATCTCTGTCTCTACAAACAGTAAAGGCATTTATCAGCTTTCAACGTCGATTGACGGTAAGACTCGCAGACGATTCATAAAACCCTCGGATCCTACGTTTGAAGAAATCCGGCAATATGAGATTGGCAGTCTTTCACTATCATCTGTGAAAGAGCTTCTAATTCGCCTCTTCCCTGAATAATCTAAGAGCTTGTTTAAAAATAAAAGTGAAATTTGGGGCGGCTCACTTTTATTTTTAAACAAGCTCTTAATTTCTGAATTCCGGAATTTAGGGCGTAAAAATTGACCGATGTTATGCCATGTTATCGAAATGAGAGATTTTTACAAATCTTAAATTCTTAAACAGTTGATAATTATGGATATATGATGTGCTAAAAAGTAGCAATGAAAGATTTTTATTTTGGATGTTATAATTCAATTCGCTATCTTTGCAGGATGTATATTCGGTTTTGGCAAGAGAGATGCTGAAGTTCATAAGTTTAATTGCACGGTGCGCAGTTTATAAGTTTGACTGATGGATGTGAAATGGAAACGCCGATGGCGGAAAGCCGGGAAGTGGGCGGAGAACGTGTTGTTCGTCGCCAGCATCGGCTTTTTTCTGTTTGTCATCTGGCATCTGTTTCTTTTCGCATCTTTCAACATCCCTTCCGAGTCGATGCTGCCAACACTTCAGCCCGGCGACAAGATATTGGTTGACAAGGTGACCACAGGTGCGCGTCTGTTCGACATCTTCGAGGCTGCGTCGGGGAAGGATGTAAAGATCCGCCGTATGCCGCGTTTCAGGAAATTCAAGCGAGGCGACATACTGGTATTCAATTTTCCCTTTCGCGAAGGATGGCGCAAAATAGACATGGATTACAGGGTGTATTACGCCAAAAGATGCGTGGGAGCACCGGGTGACACGCTTGAAATCAAAGATTTCGACTATTACATAAACGGTATTCCTTCGGACGGGGGCGGAGACCGCCGTCTGGCAAGGGCTGTGTATGCCCCTGATTCCGTCAGTCGAGATTCATTGCCGGGATTCAGGGCTTTCCGGAAAGATTCCGTGACGCATTGGACAATCCGCGATCTCGGACCGCTTTACATTCCCCGCAAGGGGGAGGAGATAAGTCTTACTCCTGCCAACTATCTCCCTTACAGGAAGGCGGTAGAGTGGGAAACAAAAAATAAGCTTAAGGACAATGACGGGGTGCTGACACTTGGCGGGAAACCGGTGAGTAGCTACCGCTTTAAGGAAAACTATTATTTCATGGCGGGAGACAATTCGGGAGATTCCCAGGATTCACGTTACTGGGGTTTTGTGCCCGAACCCTTCATTGTCGGACGAGCACTGTTGGTATGGTGGTCAGAGCGTGATGAAGTCGTAAACAAGGAAAGGGTGATGAAATGGCTCAACTGACGATTGTTTTCGGATTGGTGGAATGTGTGTTCGGGTGGCTGCAGCTTCTGGGATTTGCGGCTTCCGGCAATTCCATGTATCCTGCGACAGGCACATTCTACAACCCCGGTCCCTACTGCGGCTTCCTTGCCGTCATAACCCCTGTCGCGCTTCATGCGGTGCTGCGCGACAGGCACAGAGCGGCGGTCTGGTTGTCGGGAACCTACCTGTTTCTTGCCATCGGACTGATGCCGGCGTTGATGGGCAGGACAGGATGGATTGCAGCTCTGCTCGGTTGCGCGGTGGTGGCTGCCGGACGTTACGTCTCTGCCGGCAGGTCGTTTGAAAAAGGAAGACTCCGGGTGTATGCCGTTTCTGTGATTGTGCTGACAACAGCGTTTCTTGCGTTGCTCTATTTTCTCAAGCCCGACTCCGCGCAGGGACGCGTGCTGATGTGGATGGTGGCATTCAAGGCTATGTCCGCCCACCCGTTGGGTGTCGGCTGGGACAGGGTTGCCGGCGCTTTCGGACAGGCTCAGGAAGATTATTTCGCCCAGCATCCTGATTCCGGGTTCATCTCTGTTGCCGGCGCGCCGGAATATGTTTTCAACGAATTTCTGCAGGTCGGTATCGCATTCGGCATTGCGGGCTTCATTGCATTTGTCGCTGTTGTCACAGCCGGAGCCGTGGCGGCGTGGAGATCACGCTGTCATGGTCTTTGCGGAGCAGCGGTGGCTTTCGCCGCAGTGTGTTTCTCCTCGTATCCCCTCCAGTTTGCCGAGTTCTATCTGCTGGTTTTTCTTCTCGGAGGAGCGATAATATTTCATCGGCGTAATTATCCATTGTGGCTCAGAGCCGGAGCGTGTGTTGTGGCTGGTTGTATTCTGTCGGTTCCCGCATATGGAATAATGGAACGGAAAAGACAGATACGTGAATGGAACAGGATTGGCAACACAATACGCTACCGCCTGTCTGACAGTATGAAGGAGGAATGCGATTCATTGGTGCGGGAGATGGAATGGAGTGCCCGCTGTCTTTTCGACTATGGGAAAGCATTGCGTGGAAACGGAGATTATGAAAAGTCAAACGAGGTGCTGAGGATGGGGGTTAAGGTCAGCAGCGATCCGATGTTTCTCAACCTTATAGGACGCAATCATGAGGACATGGGTGAGACAGCCAAGGCTGAGGAGCATTATACGCGATCGAAGCATAGATTGCCCAACCGCCTTTATCCCTATTATCTCCTTGCCATGCTCTACGCCAAAGAGCACGATGTCTCATCCGGCAAGTTCCGGAAGGCATACGAGGAGGCGATGGGGCTTCCTGTGAAAGTGGAATCACCCGCGACAAGGGAGATGAGGGAAGAACTTAAAAAGGTGAGAGGTGAGAAGTAAGAGGTGATAAGTAATGATTGATATGAACGGAATAATGATAAAGACAATAACAACGGCGGCTGTTGTCTTGACAATGGTCGGGGGAGGGTGTTCTTCCGATAAAAGCAAGGGAGAAGACACTGTGTCTGCTAAAAAGACGGCAAAGCTTTCTTCTTCTTCGGAGGGAGGCATGCCGGTTGTGAAGACAATGAAGCTCACGGAGCGAGAGATAACCCATGATATGGTGAGCAACGGCAAGATAATGGCGAGGGAAACGGCAGACTTGTATTTCCGCTCATCCGAGCCTGTGAGCGAGTTGTGGGTGCGGGAGGGTCAGCGGGTGAAGCGGGGTCAGAAGCTTGCCCGTCTTGATCTTTTCAAACTCGAGTCGGAACGTGCCAGACTTTTGTCGGAGCGGGAGAAATCCATTCTCGACATGCAGGATGTGCTTATAGGCCAGGGTTACGATCCGGCAGACAAGGCTTCCGTGCCGGAAGAGGTGTTGCGGCTGGCGCGTGTCAGAAGCGGTCTTGACGGCATAGAGACATCGATAGCCCTGAATAAGAAAGAAATTGAACAATCCACATTGACCGCTCCCTTTGACGGCGTTGTTGCTGATCTCAAAGTCAAACGCTTCGGCATAGCCCCGACCTCAGAACCCGCCTGTCGAATTATAAACGACGGCGGCATGCAGGTGGAGTTCACGGTGTTGGAAAGCGAATTGCCGCTCTTGCATATCGGTGACGGTGTTGAAGTCTCACCCTTCGCGGGTGGTAATTCCTGTCGCGGGAAGGTTACAGAAATAAACCCCAAGGTCGATGAGAAAGGTCTTGTGAAGGCAAGGGCTTCGCTGGGTTCCTGCGGAGGAATGATCGACGGCATGAATGCCCGGGTGCGCGTCAGCAAGAACCTTGGCAAGCGGTTGGTTGTGCCGAAGAGCGCTGTGGTGCTCCGTTCCGGCAGGGAAGTTGTCTTCACACTGGAAGAGGGCAAAGCGATGTGGAACTATGTCACCACGGGCATTGAGAATCTCGACAGCCGAGAGATTCTCGAAGGGTTGACAGCCGGTCAGACAGTGATTACCGACGGCAACGAAAACCTCGCCCACCAAACTCCGGTAATCCGACATTAAACGCTACCATTGATTTGATACGGTTTCTGTTACAGCGGCGCATTGCCGTGCTGATGAGTTTTCTTGCCCTCGTGATCTTAGGGTGTGTTACGTTCGTGACGCTTCCGGTGTCGCTCTTGCCTGATGTCGATGTTCCCCGGATCGCGGTAAGGGCGGACGGCGCATCTCTGGACGCCCGCGAACTTGAGAACATGGTTGTCGCTCCACTCCGGCGCGAACTGATGCAGGTCGGGGGATTGTCGGATATCCGGAGCGAAACGCGCGATGGATATGGAATCATCCGACTCACGATGGATTATGGCGTTGACACGGATCTCGCCTTTATCGAGGTTAACGAGAAAATAGACGCTGCCATGAATTCGCTTCCACGGGATATCAGCCGTCCGAAGGCTGTTAAAGCATCCGTGGCGGATATTCCCGTGACTTATCTCCAGCTTACCGCCGCCTCCGGACCCACTCCCGGATTCTATGATGTCGCCGACAATATCGTCAGACGCCGCCTCGAACAACTGCCCGAAGTGGCGCTGGTGGATATATCCGGAGTGCCGGGGAAAGAATTGCGCGTAACGCCCGATTATGACCGCATGCACTCTGCCGGAATAACCTTGGCAGACGTTGAGAAAGCCCTTAAGGACAACAATGCCGAGCCGGGAAGCATGACGGTCCGCGATGGTTATTATGAATACAGTATCCACATATCCGGAAAACTGCGCACATCGGAGGATGTGGAGAATGTGCCTCTGATGAAGAACGGGCGAATGCACCGCCTGGGTGATTTCTGTGAAGTGGAGCTCGCTGAATGTCAGGCGCAGGGGTATTCTCTTTTCAACGGTCACCGCGCCGTGACGATGGCGGTGATCAAGAATGAGGCGTCAGGCATGGCAGACCTTGACAAAGCGATTTACAGCACCATAGAATATTTCTCCTCCCAATATCCCGACATCTCGATAACCAAGACCCGCAGCCAGACGGAACTTCTCGATTTCACGATAAGCAACTTGCGTCAGAACCTGATCTTGGGTCTTGTGCTTGTCTTTCTTGTGTGCGCTCTTTTCATGCGCAACTGGAGGATGCCGGTGGTTATCGGATTCACTGTCGTGGTTGCCGTGATCATAACATTCCTTCTTTTCTATCTCTTCCATATTTCGATCAATATAATATCATTGGCAGGACTCATACTTGCCGTGGGTATGATGATCGACAATTCCGTCATCGTGGCGGAGAATATCATGCAGTATCGCAAGCGGGGCTATTCGCTTGAAGACAGCTGCGTGGCGGGCACGACGGAGATGATCACGCCGATGCTGAGTTCATCGCTCACCACTGTTGCCGTCTTTCTGCCTCTCGTGTTCATGAGCGGTATTGCCGGAGCAATATTTGCAGATCAGGCATTCTCGATCACCGCCGGGCTGTTCTCTTCCTATGCAACGGGCATCACATTGCTGCCTGTGCTTGTCTCTATCGTGGAGAAAGGGAGAAAGAAAGACATTTCGCAAACAGAGACAGACTTCGGGGAGGAGAGAGGATCCGGATGGTATGACAAAGGGATTGATTTTATATTTTCCCACAAATCGGCTACGATATTGTTTGTCATTCTCGTCATAGCGTCTTTGTTTCCGCTTGCAAAAGCTCTCGACGTGGAGCGTCTGCCCCATATTGACAGTACGGAAACAATACTCTCGGTAAACTGGAATGAGAACATAAACATAGACGAAAATCGCGTGCGCTCCGAGAAGGTCGCAGGGGCGGTTGACAACGAGGAGTGGGCGGCATTTGTGGGGCGACAGGATTTCATGCTCGGCGACAATTCTGAAAAGGGGGCGTCGGAAACCGAGTTTTATTTCCGGGTGTCGGACTCCGACAAACTGCAGGCATTCAAGGATTCCCTGACATCTTTCCTGCGGCGAGAATATCCGGCAGCCGTGTGTGGGTTCAGTGTACCGTCGAATCCGTTCGAGCAGGTGTTTTCTTCCGGGGAAGCGCCGTTGGAGGCACGTTTTATGACCGGATATGCGGGGGGATCGGTGGAAAAGGCGGCAAGCCTGTGCAGAGCGGTGGAAGGCGCCACGGGGTTGCATGTGAAGGATATTCCGCGACAAGAGGTGACAGATATCCGCATGGATCCTGAACGTATGCTTCTCTATGGAGTCAGCGCTTCTGATGTGCGCAACACAATAGACGTGGCTTTTAAAGGTTCGCAGACCACTATACTCCGGTCATATCAGGATTATATACCGGTAAGAATTTCCGACAGAGGGATAACCCCCGATGAATTGCTTGCAACGGAGCTGGTGTCTTCGTCTGCAGGAAAGGATGGCAGCCGGTCCGGCATTCCACTGTCCGCCCTTGCCCACGCGGTTAAGCGGGATGTGCCGGGGGTTATCAACGCCTCCGGCGCGGGTGAGTATCTCCCTGTGGAACTTAATGTGGAAGCCGGAGAAACTGATGCTTTGATCGATAAGTTGAAAGAGGTCGCGATGGCAGAGGAGATGGCGGATGTGGCGTTCACCGGTTCGATCTTCTCCAACCGGAAGATGATGAAAGAGCTGACAGTAATCCTGCTTGTGTCGCTGCTGATGATGTATTTCATTCTTTGTGCCCAGTTCGAAAGTTTTGTGCAGCCTCTCATAGTGCTTCTGGAGATTCCGGTCGATGTGTCGTTTGCATTGCTGACCCTTCTTGTCTGCGGAGAGACACTGAATCTGATGTCGGCGATCGGAATAATCGTGACATGTGGAATCGTGGTCAATGATTCAATTCTTAAACTCGATTCCATCAATGAATTGCGCAGGCAGGGAATGCCGCTTGCCGAGGCTGTCCATACGGCGGGCAAGCGACGCCTCAAACCGATATTGATGACTTCGCTGACCACAATCTTTGCGATGCTCCCTGTGCTTTTCACATCTGACATGGGATCTGAGCTGCAGAGTCCTCTCGCCGTTGCCATGATCGGCTCGATGGCGGTGGGAACGCTGGTCAGCATTTTTGTGATACCGCTTGTCTATTATCTGATTTACAACCCGCGCCATTTGAAAAAAGGGGGGAACAAAGAGTAATAATTGAAAACATGAATATAGGAAGACTGATAATCGCGATAGCGTTGTTTGCAGGAAGTGTGGCAGCCTCGGGAGCAGGGAGGATGGTTCTCTCGCTCGGAGACGCCGTGCGTCTTGCCAACGACAGCTCCCTTAATGCATTCCGCAATCGTAATCTTTATGCCTCCGGCTATTGGGAATGGCGCACGTTCAAGGCAAACCGGCTTCCCGGCATGTCGCTCGAACTGACCCCTGCCCAATATTACCGCTACATCACAACGCGCTATGATTCGCAGCAGGATGTCGATGTGTTCCGCAGTCAGCAGATGTACACAGCCTCAGCCGGGCTGACTGTTACGCAGAATGTGGATTTCCTCGGCGGCTCCCTCTATCTTGAAAGCGATCTTGAATATATGCGCAATTTCGGGGCGATGAAGGGTAATCAGTTTTCATCAGTGCCTGTCAGACTCGGTTATCGCCAGAATCTTATCGGATACAATGCGTTCCGCTGGGAGAAGCGTATTGAACCGATGAAATATGAGAAAGTGAAAAGGGAATTTGTCTACAACATGGAGACAGTGTCGGAGGAGACTGTAAGTCATTTCTTCGCTCTCGCCTTGGCGCAGACGGAATTCCGGCTGGCAAAAGAGAATCTTGCCGCCAGCGACACGCTGCTGATAATCGGGGAACGTCGTTTCAGCATTGCTGCCATATCCCAGACCGATCTTCTGACGTTGCGACTCGACAAGGTGAATGCCGAGAACGCTCTGGAGAATGCCAGGATCGAAATAGAGAGGGCACGCCTTTCTCTTGCCACTTATCTCGGACTTGATTCAGACACCGAGATAGAGGTGGTGCTGCCCGGCAAACCTGTGGCAATAAATATTCAGGAAGACCGTGCTCTGGTGTATGCCAGGGAGAATAGTCCGGCAATAATGTCTAAACGGCAGACCGTGCTTGAAGCGCAGAGAGATGTGAACAAAACCAGGGTTGAATCGATGTTTAATCTCAGCCTCAACGCCTCTGTGGGTTTCAATCAGGTTGCGCGCACCTTCGGCGAGGCTTACAGTCACCCTCTTCGGCAGGATCTGGTGTCGCTGTCGTTATCGATCCCTTTGGTCGACTGGGGAGTGAGAAAAGGGAAATACAACATCGCCAGGAATAATCTGAATGTCGCGCAGATCGCCGCCCGACAGGAGGAGCTTTCGATGGAGCAGGATGTGGTCATAACCATACGCGATTTCAACAGCCGGCAGCGTCTCGTAGGCAGTGCCGCCGAGGCTCTTGACCTTGCCGACAGGGCGTATGCCCAGACGCTTCAGCGGTTTATCATCGGGAAAGCCGACATCAACACCCTTACGCTTTCCCACAGCCGCCAGCAGGAGGCAAGCAAGAATTATATCACTTCCCTGCAGAATTACTGGCTGAGCTATTATAAGATACGTAAGCTGACATTGTTTGATTTTGAACTCGGAGTGCCTATACCGACGGATTTTGACCGGACGCTGGGAGTGAAATGACGAGACATTGGAAATGAGAAAAAAAAGAGGGATATCATCGTTTTCAGTCATTGTCGTGTTTCTGGCGATGGCTATGCTGGGGTGCGTGCTGATGCCGTTGCTTCCGGTAAAGCTTGTGCCCTCGGAAACCCTTCCCTCAGTAAATGTGAGTTATTCTTTCCCCGGTGCGTCCGCACGCACTGTGGAGGCAGAGGTCACGGCTCCCTTGGAGGCAATGCTTGCCAGAGTGTCGGGCGTGAAGCATATCGCTTCACGGTCAAAAAAGAACGGAGGACGGGTCACGCTTGAGTTTGACCGACACGCGGATATGGAGAAAGCCCGCTTCGAGACGGCAGTGATTGTAAGGGAAGCGCGCACTTCATTGCCCCCGGGGGTGAGCTACCCCCGTGTTGCCGTGAAGCAACTTGACGACGAGGCTGCGCGTCCTTTCATGAGTTATACTGTCAACGCCCCCCTTTCTCCACACCGGATCATGAATTTTGCCGAGGAGAGCATTCGTCCTGTCCTGATAGCGCTTAAGGGTGTTGACAACGTGGAACTTTCCGGGGCAATGCCTATGGAGTGGCGGGTGGATTATTCACCCGAAAAACTTTCGACGCTCGGCTTGTCGCCTGATGATCTGTCGAATGCCATATCCGAAAGGGAGAATGCGGGTTGCGATACGCTTGATGCTGCAAAAGTGTTTCTGACCGCACGCGACGGGCACATCGTCGCGTTGTCGGACGTGGCTCGTGTGTCTCGTCGGGAAGCCGAACCGACAGGATATTTCCGCATTAACGGTCTTAATTCAATCTATCTCAACATAACGGCTGCAGAAGATGCCAACCAGATAGAACTGAGCAAGAGGGTCAGGGGAGTTCTGGACGGGATCACACTCCCTGATGGTTTTATGATGGATCTGAGCCATGACGCATCGGAATCAATAGCCGAGGAAATGGACAAGATATATTTTCGCACCGCCCTGACGATACTGTTGTTGTTGGTTTTCGTGGCTGTGATAACGGCGAATCTCCGTTATCTGCTCATCATCGCCATCAGTCTTGCGGTCAATATGGCTATCGCCTTTCTTGCCTATTATTTCCTGCGGGTGGAGATACAGCTTTATTCGCTTGCCGGAATAACGATATCGCTGAACCTCGTGATCGACAATCTGATAGTGATGACAGAGCATGTGTCGAGACATCGCACGCTGCGGGCGTTCTCAGCTGTGCTCGCCGCAACGCTTACCACAGTCGGTGCTCTGACTGTTGTGTTCTTCCTCGATGAGAAGACACTCCTTTCGTTGAAAGACTTTACGGTTGTGGTTATTGTCAATCTCGGGGTGTCTCTTGCCGTTGCGCTGTTTCTCGTGCCCGCTCTTGTGGAGAGGATGGGACTGGTGCTCAGGAAATCAAATAAGCGGAAGCGACGTCTGGTTGTCAGGATTTATAGGATATATGGCAGGATACTGACCGTTCTCTGCCGCTTCAGGTGGATCGTGTTCATTATCTTTGCCGCGGCATTCGGATGGTCGGTCCATGTGTTTGTCACCAAAGTGTATGAAGGTGGATATTTTGACAATAATGACCGCGAGCCTGTTCTCGAGATTGCGGCAAGTCTACCCAATGGGGCCACATTGTCGCAGATGAATGTCCTGATTTCGAAGATGGAGGCATTCCTGAGCGGTCAGGAGGGGATACGCCAGTTCCAGACATATGTGTCGGGACCGCGCAGGGCATCGGTTTCCATATATTTCAAACCGGAATATCAGCGGGAATATCCTTACAGACTCAAGTCTGATGTGGTGTCGAAAGCCTTGACTCTGGGAGGCGGAAGCTGGAGCGTATACGGTCTTGAAGACCAGGGGTTCAATAATGATGTCAGGGAGGGAGCCGGAAGTTACAGGATTAAGATGCGGGGATATAATTATGATGAGCTGTCGGCAAGGGCACGCGAACTTGCCGACACATTGCTGAATCTCAGACGCATCAAGGAAGTGACGATAAACTCTGAATTCTCTTATTATAAAGAGGATTATACGGAATTTTATCTTGACATAGACCGCGTGAGACTTGCAAAAGACAGTCTGACGGTGTCGGATCTGTTTCGCGCCGTCAGACATGAGACAGGACGAAACCTCGGTGCCGGATTCGTTGCAGGACATAACGGCGCGGAATACATACGTCTAAACTCTATGGAAAATGACCGCGATGTGTGGGGATTCATGAACCATCCCATGCGTGCGGGCGGCAGGGAAATAAAACTTTCCGATTATGCCACCATTGAGAAGAGACAGGCGCCCCCTGATGTGGTGAAGAAAGATCAGGAATACATTCTGTGTCTGCAATATGAATATATCGGCTCAAGCAAAGCCGGGGAAAGGGTTCTTGACAAAATACTTGCCGCTTATGTGCCCACACTGCCCTTAGGATATCATGCCGAAAAGGAAGAATACAAATGGAATCATGAGATAAGCGGGGAGAAGTATTGGCTTCTGGCTCTGGTAGCGGTAATCATATTCTTTATATCATCAATTCTGTTTAATTCATTGCGACAGCCACTTGCCGTGATTCTCATCATCCCCGTGTCATTCATAGGGGTGTTCCTCACCTTCTATCTGTTTTCACTTAAATTTGACAAGGGTGGTTTCGCGGCAATGATTCTTCTTTGCGGCATTACAGTCAACGCCGCCATCTACATCATCAACGAATATAACTCGATGCGGAAACGTCTTCCGGCAGGTGTAAGACCGGTAATACTATATATTCGTGCGTTCCGGCGCAAGATCACTGCAGTGTTGCTGACCGTGCTCTCCACGGTCTTGGGATTTATCCCCTTCCTCATAGGCGACACCATGGAAGGTTTCTGGTTTCCTCTTGCCGCCGGCACCATGGGCGGTCTCATCATGTCGCTCTCGGCAATCTTCCTCCTTCTCCCCCTGCTTCTCCTCCCGCGCTTTAAATTCCGATAGGTTTTTGATTTCGCGTTTACTAAAGATTTCGCGGATATAATGCTCTGCAGCTTCGGGATTGTCGGCTTTCAGACGTTTCTTAAGTCTGCTCTTTAGATTGTAAACGGCATCCAATGTGTTACGTTTCATCAACATGGCTATCATCTGAGGTGAGATATTCAGGTGTAGATATTTCGCCAGTTGATACTGGAATTGTTCCAGACTGGTGAAAGTCTTGGTGAATTTAATTATCCATTCCTCGCATATGGAATCAATGCATTTATTTAAAATGTCGATGTTCTCATCGTTTCTTATGGCTTCAAGAACCTCTCGCACATCGGTAGGCAACTTATTTATAATTTGTTTTGAGGTGAGATACTTGAAACCATTTTCATAGATGGCATCAAGGCTGAGGATGTAATTGATTGTGTTATCCTTGCTCTCGGAGCGGTTATTTCTGATTGTTTCCAATTCCCTTCCTAATTCTTTTAGGTTTGCCCTCAGGGATTCTGCCTCAGCTTTATCCCGCTGATTCTTCAGGCGAAGGGTAATAATCAGCCCAATGGCAATTATGATTATCAATGCCAGTATTATAATAGAAGCAGTAGCTCTGAATTTTAGAGTCGTAGCCCTTTCCTGCGCATTCTCTGCATCTTTTGTAAGATATTCCTCAAGCAGACTTATAGCCTCGCTGTTGATTTGGTTGTCAATTTCGTTTTCAAGTTTTTCTCCATATTCAATCGCTTTGGATGCTGCCACCCTGTAGTTACCATGTTGTGCCAGTAATAGTGACTCCATGTATTTACAATACAAATTTTCCTGATGAGTAGATATTATTCTTTTTGCGGAATCCAAAGCTGCCTGTGATTTCGTTATCTCGCCATTTCTATAATAATTGTCAGAGAGTTTACACCAATTCAAAGACTTAAATTTATATCCATCGTTATATAATTCCATTAAGATTTTAATGGCATCAACATATCTGTGTTCAGCATTTGCGATATCGGCTTTTGCCTTGAGTATAGAATGCCTGAAAACCGGCTCTGTATTGTATTCAGTAGAATCTATATTTAATAATATGCTGTCTGCCGCATTAAGATTGTTCAGACTAATAAGAGAATTTATTAGAGTTATATCAGCCCATGCAGCATGCTTTGAGGCATTTGCCTCTTCAAATTTTTGTTTGGATATTTTTGCCCACTTCAATTCTTCGGTGCTTTCATATATCTTACCATAAATTGCTGAAATGATTCTGGCATTAAGTCCTGCATAAAACGGATTTTCTTGCTCGTTTGCCATGTCATAGGCTTTTCGTATGTTTACGAGACTGTTTCCCAAATCTCCATTATAATATTGAATCTCTCCGTAGTAGGTTTTCGATTGCATTTCCATACTGTCATTACGATTGTCATAATAATCGTACGCAATTTTGATAGTAGAATCAGATTCTATGAATTCGTTGCTTTTGATTTGTGTCTTAGTCAACAACAATGCATAACGAGCTTTATCAGATGCATTCAGCGAGGATCCTTCAAGCTGTCTTAACATTTTCAACGCAGAATCAGGGTAAGCATGCATTAAATTGTCAGCGGAATTGAGAACTTTGTCTGTTTCCGATCCATGTCGCGAACAACCGCAATTCACTACCCAAAATGTCATGAACACTGCTATGTATGATAATATCTTCATGCCGTTATGATCAAAATCCTCTACAAAATTACAAAATTCTCTTCAACATTACTCTAAGCCAATTCTCTAAATCCTGATTTACCGAACTGAGTTCGGCAGCTGCTGTTGCTCGCAACTGCAGCTACGACTGGACGCTCACGTTAGAGTCTTGCCAATTCTTATTTTTTACCTATTCCTTTTACTTTTTACTTTATCGGGCGCAGACCGATAAGCGGGGATTTCGCTTCCGCCAAGTGTCGTGATATGTGTAAATTGGTTGTGATAGAATCTATTTTAAGGAGATTTGATATATAGCTTATATTCAATTATATAGTATGTATCATATTTATGCTATGATAGATTTATTTTTTGGATAATAGGTGATAATTCTATTAAATTTGCAATAAAAAATTAACATCATGAAAGGTTTTTTATCCTTACAGTGCGAATGTTGGGATTCCAGTTTGCAACTTGATATGATAAGGGATGATAATCCTGAAGATTCTATATAAATTTATATTTAGAAAGAACAATGTGTAAAAATATTTTATATCGGATAATGCAATTATTGCTTTTGACAATGATATCCTGTTCGGGCTCAAACAAGGAGCAGCAGGATATTGTCGCGGAATGGGTTGGCAAGGAAATCGTAATACCTGAGGGACTTGGATTTCAGGTAGGTAACATCCCCGTGGATTACGATTTCGATGCCGCCGATTTCAAGATCGTCACTTATGTCGATTCCACCGGATGTACCAACTGCCGGATGAAACTCAAGGATTGGGAAAAGCTGATCAACAGTTTCAAATCCTCTCCCGATGTTGATGTCAACTTCCTTATGATTGTAGGTTCCGACAAGCGGGAGGAGATTGAAAAACTCGTGAAAAACAATAGCTTTCATCAACCGTTTGCAATAGATTCCGCAGGATATTTCAGTAAAGCCAATCCTCTTCCTTCCAAACTGGAACATCAAACTTTCCTTATTGACGGTGACAATAAAGTTGTAGCATTGGGGAATCCGGTGTATAATCCAAAGATCAAGGAGTTGTATGCTCGCCTTATCTTTGATTCCCTCAATGACGGAAAGACGCAGGGAGATGATGAAGAACAGATCTGTAAGAATCCGGTACGCGGCATAGGCGTGGTCAGCAAGGGAGACACAATAACCAAACGTTTCAGATTTAATAATGACACAAAGTCAGATTTGACATTACAGGAGATCACCCCGTCATGTCATTGTATCAGTGCCAAAGTTGACTGGAAAGTTCTGAAAGGCGGAGAACATGCGGATGTTGAAATCAGCTATATTGCCGACTCCGTTCCGCAGCAGTTCCACCGCTATGCTGATGTCTGGTTCAAAGAGAGACCGAATCCGGAGAGGCTTGTTCTCCAAGGATTCATAAAATAAATTTTAATCATTAAAAAATTTTCGAATGAAGAAAACAATTATTTTCGCTGCAATAGCGGCAGTAATAGGCATCAGTGTCTATGTTGGAGTGAATGCGCATCAGAAAGATGTAATGTCTGATATTCAGATGGCAAATGTTGAAGCTCTTGTGAGTGGTGAGAGTGATGCAGATGGCAGTCGATATAAATGTTATACATCAACTCATTATGAGGAAGGGGCCAGCGTAGTAATATGCTCTACTTGTGAAGAGAAGGATGATGCAACGGATGATCTGTTTAATAGACATGACTGGTGCTCATGAAAGAAAAAGCTTTTGGTTACCTATATTTGCTGTCGCTTGTCGTCTTGATGGCGGCTTGCGGCAGCACGCCATCGTATGATGAGTGCGGTGATGTTGAATATGTTAAAACCTTCCCTAATGAATATTCCTTAGCTGAGCATAAACCGGCTCTATCTGACTTCGAGGGCGTAGTAAGCATTAAAGGAGTTGATGCCCTTTTGATGGGTATAAATTCAAATCAAGAATATTATATGGGTCTCTATTCGCTGGAAACCGGACATAAGATTCTTGATTTGTTCAAACAAGGGCAAGGTCCGGGAGAATATGCCATGTCTCCGACGATACAGCGTTTTTTTACGCATAATGACAGTCTCTATGCCTGTATGAAGTATAATCCGGATAAAGAAGTGTTTTTGCTCAATATTACTTCTTCAATACAGGAGGGGAAAGAAATCATAGAAAATCGTTCATTTCCCAAAGATTTCAAATCTGTTAAAGATATTATTCCATTGGCAAGTGGCGATTCATTGATGATATACAGAGATTATGGTGAGGGTGGCTTTAAAAGATACATACTTCATGCAGAAGGGAACAGGCAGGCTGTAAACATTGGGAATGTAATTCCTAAAATAGAAGAAATTGATCATAACATTTTGTCATTTTTAGTTCTGCCGTTTAAAAATGATTCGCTTGTAGCGGAAGCAAACATAACATTGAATCAGATCAAAGTCTATTCCTTATATGATCAATCGATAGGGAAAACTATATGTGTCGGTTCTGAACTGGATGATATTAACTCAATGAGTAGTAGATGGCGAGGCAATATCCCGCGTTCTTATGGTGGAGTACAGCTTTGGGGTGACAAGCTGATTTTTTTGTATCATGGACTTAAAGAAAAAGACTACCGAGATAATATCGGGCATTCTGAACTTCAGATTTTTGATTCGGACATGAAACCATGTTCAAGAATCAAGTTGCCGGTCATTGCATCTGCCATGTATGTCGACAAAAACGGTGTATTATATGCTTTCAATCCACTTGGAGATAATGAATATATTTATAAATACGATATAAAATTGATGTTACAGTAATTAGTTATATGTTTTTCGAACCACATAACGACAAAACAACCACGTTGATCTATCGGCAGCATTATAAGGGACAGAGTCTTTTAGCCGTGTATACAATATAGCGGAGTGAAAACTAAAATAGTTACGATAATTATATTTGGGCTGTTAATAACTCTTCAGGGTTGTTCCATATCAGATTCGGCGATGCAGGAGCGAGCATTGTCGGATGCTGGTGACAACGCCGGAGAAATCAGTCGATTTCTTGACCGGTATGACGGAGAGAAAAAAGAGGCTGCATCATATCTCATAAGAGGTATGATCGGGCAATATGCGGTCAGCGGATTTGGTCTCGATTCTATTGAAAATTTATATCATCAGCTGCCGCGTCCCAACCGCAGCTGGCAATTTGATTCGGTGCAACTCGCTTCCGGCAAGAGATACGAGAAAATTTTGCGTCGGAAAACTGCTGACTTACAGACGTTGACCTCAGACTATCTCATAAGAAATTTTGATGATGCTTGGGAACAGAAAGAGAAATGCAGCTGGAACAGAGATCTTTCATTGTCAGATTTCTGCGAACTGCTGCTCCCTTACCGCATCGGTGACGAACCGCTGACAGAATGGCGAAAGGCATATCGGGCGGCATATGATTCCCTCTCAGACAAAATCTATTCCGCGCCCAATGCTGTTGCCGCAGCCGCAATTATTTCCAAGACGTTGGGCGAGATCCATTACAACAACAAGCTGAAAACGCCCCATCGACCTGCCACCGGTCTTCTGACAGCTCCCGTCGGGTTCTGTCGCGAAGACTGCGACCGCACCGTGTATGCCCTGCGGGCATTCGGTATTCCCGTGACCATTGACGAGATAATTGTCTCTCCCGACAACGGTACTCCGCATCAATGGTGCGTGGTGCTTGACACCGAAGACAACAGGTTCCGGATGTTCGACAATGACCGTTTCCCTCCCACCCGAGACTCCGTTCACAATGACGGGAGACGGAAAGGGAAAATCTACAGAAGGTCGTGGGCGGTAAACACCGACAGGATAAAGAGGCTTGCCTCCATTCCCGATGTCCCTGCCGAATTATTGAGTCCCAGACTGAAGGATGTTACGGCAGAATATTTCGGTCATAACGAGGCAGTGGTAAAGACTAACAGAGAATCCGGCACTGTGTTTCTCGGTCTTTTTACACCTGACGGTTACAGACCGGTAGACGTTGCGGATAAAAATGCGGGAGGAGAAGCCGTGTTCCGAGACATAGAGCCAGACCTGATATATTTCCCGGTTACCCGCGAAGGCAACGGGTACAGCACATGCGGGAATCCATTCATGCTGAAAAGTGACGGGAACGTACATGAGTTCGTTCCGGATGTTGCCCGCGGGGAAAGACTGACCATGAAACGTAAAATGCCATTCTGGCTACACCATACGGGACGCATGAGCTCGGTCATAGGCATCCGGATACAGACCGGACCAAACGCGACGGGACCTTGGCGCGATATTGACAGCATCTCCTCCATGCCGGCTCATAGCTTCCACTGCATTCCCGTGAGTATGGACTACAAGGAAAGGTACGTGCGTCTTCTTCCGTCTCCCCTCCAACGTTCCCAGATAGGGGAAGTGATGGCGTCCGTTGATTCCCTTGCACGGGAACGCCTGCCTATGACGGTGATCACTGACAATCTCACGGCGGGTAAGAAAAAGCTCGTAGACGGAGACATACTGACGTGGACAAACTACCAGGTCGGATACCGGGATCTGGTGTTTGGGATAGACTCCGACAAGGATGTCAACAGTATCTTCATCATTCCTCGCAATGACGACAATTATGTTGTTCCGGGCGAGGAGTATGAACTGTTCTATTTCGACCGGAACGAATGGAAATCGCTTGGGAAAAAGACCGCCGAAGGGTTCGACATCACGTATGATGTTCCGGCGAATGCCGTGCTGTGGCTTCGCAATCTCACAAAGGGGAAAGAGGAGCAGGTTTTCATATGCCGTGACGGCAAACAGCTCTTCAACACCGACCTTAGAAAAATTTTGTGACATTTTCGGTATTTCTGCGTAATATATTTGGGTGAGGGGAATTTTTTACTAATTTTGTCGTTGATGGCGTGAAGACAGGTGTCATGCCAATAAGCCGTTTGATATCAAAGTACATCATGAACAAGTTTTTTTCTTTCTTCCGTGCGTTGCTCATCGTTATATTGGGTCTTGTTGCAGCCGATGCATCGGCTGCCGGCGCAACTAAAGTAGACAGCATAGCTCTCACAGGTAAAATATACGACAGGCTTACTACACGCCATGTGATAGGCACAAAAGTTGAGGTGCTCCGCTCCGACAGCAGCGTGATATCTTCAGTGGAAGGTGGTTACAGGTATTATAATTATGATAATCGAACGAATGTATTGAAGTCGGATTCCACTTCTCACTATTCCATTAATGTTCCGCGTGTGGCGGGGAATTATCTTATAAAGGTCACGAAGGATGGCTATGAACCTCATTTCCTTTCATACTCTCTTGTGCTCAACAAGCGCGATATGGAGAAAGAGGTGCCGAAAATATATCTAAGTCGTCAGAAAGTCACGACACTGGAGGATTTCACGGTCAAGGCGAGCAAAGTGATGTTCTACAACAAGGGGGACACTATCGTATATAACGCCGATGCTTTCATGCTTCCGGAGGGTTCGATGCTTGACGCGCTGATCGTGCAGATGCCGGGTGTGGAGATAAAGGATGGCGGCAAGATTTATGTCAACGGCAGGTTTGTGGAAACGCTGCTCCTTAACGGCAAGGATTTCTTCAAGGGGGATCAGAACGTCATGCTTGAGAATATCGGAGCGTATGCTGTGAAGGATGTTGCTGTCTATGAGAAAAAGGATGACATGGATGCCATTTTAGGTGACCGTGCCGATGTCGACAAAGATTACGTGATGGATGTGCGGCTGAAGAAAGATTACATGACCGGCTTCATGATCAATGCCGAAGCCGGAGGGGGCACCAAGTCTCGTTATCTCGGCCGTCTTTTTACCATGTCCTATACCAACAATACCCGCCTTAGTCTATATGGCAATGCAAACAATATCAATAAGAAAAACAGACTCACACAGGAGGAATTCGAGCTTTATGACGGTGAAGACGCCGGAATCACCCGCAAAATCAACGGAGGTATAGATTATCTCGCCGACAACGCCCTTCACACATGGGAGGCGTCAGGAAATGTGGATGCTTCGTATAACGATAATCGTAACACGATCATTACCAATGCTGTGAATTTTCTTCAGACTGCCGACAACTATGATTTCTCAAACAGCGACATGAGGGCACGCGATTTCTCTCTGTCGACTTTCCACGATTTCAAACTCAAGAAGGATTCGTGGAACATGACCTTGAAACCTCAGTTCTCTTACAATAAAAAACGCGACAACGACGAGACCGTTGCCGCTACTTTTTCTGAAGAGATGCAGGGCGTTGACAAAGAGATGGTAAGGTCGATATATACTCTCAGTGACAGTGAGCTGCGCAGGGCACTGATCAACCGCAATCTGAAGAATCTTGAATCGAACAGTCACGGTTATGACGCGAAGTTCAACGGAGAGACAAGGGTGAAGATTCCCGGCAGTCCCGATGCCATGGTCTTTAAGTTGCAGAGCAAGTATTCACGCAGCAGTTCTTTCAGCGAGGAATTGCAGGACATCTGTTTCGGAGAAGTACCCTCATCGTCTCAGCTGCAGCATCAGTTCACAACGGAGCGTCCGCATTACAGCTTCAACATACAGGCTCTGGCACGATACTATTTCCGTGTGCCGATAGGTAATCTGCAGGCAAGCTATGAGTTCGCCCACACGCAGACCCGTAAAAACTCGGATATTACCGCTCTTGAGGCTTTTGCGGAAAACTCGATGGCAGAGTTCACGCCGGGAATGATTCCGGTGCCGGATTTCGCAAACAGCTACACAAGCAAGCTTTATAAGAACGAGCACCGCATCAAGATAAAATGGGCGTACAAGAAGAAGTATGAACGCGGCAAGCTTGAGCTGGCGTTGCAGCCTCAGTTCTATTTCGAAGACCAGCATCTGTTCTATCATCGCGGAGAGACGTTCGCCACTCCCGACAGGGCATATCTCCGGTTCCGGCTTGAGGATTGCAGCGTGTTCTGGAATGCGAAGAAATGGTTCCTGCGGGCTTCTTATAAAATAGATCAGACAGCTGTGAATCTTGTGAATCTCGTGGATGTGCGCAACACCTCGGATCCTCTTAACATATGGGTCGGCAATCCGGATCTCAAGAATTCCACCACGCATACAGTGAATCTGACATTCCGGCATGCTCCTGATAAAAAGCTTTCGCAATATGTGTCTTTCCATGCCGTATTCAAGGACAATGATTTCGTGAGCGGTTACCGCTACGATTCGCGGACCGGTGTGCGCACCATGAAGACCTATAATATTTCGGGCAACAGCGATATGGATTTGTATCACAGCATTTACTATCGCTTCGGACCTTCGGATGCTTTCAATATATCCAACTTTATAAGCGGGGCGATATCGAATTATTCCAATATGATAGGTTATGATGCAGACCCTGCTCCGCAGAAGGTGCGCAATTACGCATTGCAGGAAGACATAGGTCTTGGTTATCGCACAGAGAAATGCCTCTTGTCGGTTAATGGCGGTATTGATGTAAACAACACTCATTCCGCCGGTGTCCTGCCAACGCGACTCAATAACGGTGTCTGGTTTGGCAGACTGTACGGGCACGTCGCGTTGCCTTTCAATTTCAGAGTGGACTCGGAATTCAGAATCATGAAACGCTACGGATGTATTGATGAATCGATGAACACCACCGACTGCGTATGGAACGCCACCCTGGGCTATGAAATCAACAAAGGAGTGTGGCGCATATCTCTCGACGCGAAAGACATTCTGAACCAGAACAAGGGTTTCAACTACACGGTGAATGCCAACGGACGCACGCAGACCCTCAACACCGTGCTTCCCCGCTACCTGATGCTGTCAGTGCACTACCGTTTCGATTTCAAACCCAAACGCGGTAAGTGACCTCCGGGCGAAGATTGATTCAAATGTTGTGTATTTGAAAAAAAAGTGTTAACTTTGCGGCGGTTTTCGTGTGAGAGATGGTCTCGCAAGGAAACCGCCGTAAATATTTTATTACAAATCAATCATTTACAAAACGTATGAATAACTACGAAACCGTTTTCATTTTAACTCCCGTTTTGTCTGACGACCAGATGAAGGAAGCGGTAGAAAAATTCAAAGACGTTCTGAAGGCAAACAATGCCGAGATCGTTAATGAAGAACTGTGGGGTCTGCGCAAGCTCGCTTATCCTATCCAGAAGAAATCCACCGGCTTCTATGTGCTGGTAGAGTTCAAGGGTGAGCCCACTATCGTTAAGAAACTTGAGACTGCTTTCCGTCGTGACGAGCGCGTTATCCGCTTCTTGACTTTCCGTCTTGACAAATACGCAGTTGAGTACGCAGAAAAGCGTCGTAACCTGAGAGCAAACAAAGCAAGTGAGAAACCCGCAGAGGCAGAGGCTAAAGCAGAAGTAAAGGAGGCATAATCATGGCAGCAAACAACGAAATCCGTTATCTCACCCCCCTTACGGTAGATACTAAGAAGAAAAAATACTGCCGTTTCAAACGTAGCGGTATCAAATATATCGATTACAAGGATCCCGAGTTCTTGAAGAAATTCCTCAACGAGCAGGGTAAGATACTGCCCCGTCGTATCACCGGAACATCTCTCAAGTTCCAGAGAAGAGTTGCTCAGGCAGTTAAGCGTGCCCGCCATCTTGCTCTCCTTCCCTATGTGACCGACTTGATGAAATAATCATTTTTCTAACCTGATAAAAGCAACAACACAATGAAAGTAATACTCAAAGAGAATGTAGCCAGTTTAGGTTATAAGGATGATGTGGTTGAGGTAAAAGACGGTTACGGCCGCAATTATCTTATCCCTCAGGGTCTTGCCATCGTGGCTTCAAAAGCGGCTCTCAAGCAGCTTGCCGAGAACCAGAGACAGCGTGCGCACAAGATTGCCAAGATTCTTGAAGACGCTCAGGCAGCCGCTGCTGCTCTCGAGGGCGTAAAGGTGACAATCACAGCGAAGACAAGCGCGTCAGGCACAATCTTCGGTTCCGTGGGCGCCGCTCAGGTTTCCGAGGCTCTTGCAAAGCTCGGTCATGAGATCGACCGCAAGATCATCAACCTCAAGGATACTATCAAGACAGTAGGTGTTCACACAGCTATAGTTAAATTCCACAAAGAGGTGGAGCAACCCATCGAGGTTGAGGTTATAGCCGAAGAGGAAGACAAATAAAAAATCCGACTGCATATGTGGCAGACCCGTCCGTATCCCGGACGGGTCTGTTTTTTGCAATTAAGGGATTTTTATGGTTGTAAAGTTTGAATCTACGTGCAAATTGATTATCTTTGCAAGTTGAACAAAAACAAGACAAGATATGAAATTTAACGTAGAGGGAAAGACATTCCAGCAGCAACTTTCGGCTGTGAGCAAAGTGATCAATGCAAAGAATGCATTGTCGATTCTCGACAACTTTCTTCTGAAAGTGGAGGGCGACCGTCTGAGCATAACCGGCAGTGACCAGGAGAATGTGATGACGGCGTATATGACAATAACCGAGAGCGAGGGTGACGGTGCAATCGCCGTGTCAGCCAAGAGACTTCTCGAAATCACGAAGGAAATCTCAAGCCAGCCCCTTACGTTCTACATAAACGACGAGACAAAAGAGATCGATATCCGTTTTCTTAACGGACATTTCAACTTCATGGGTGTGGATGCCACCGAATATCCGGCACGCCGCAATCAGGAGGCGGAGCAGAAAACAATGATGCTTCCCGCTTCGATGGTTCAGAAAGGTATTGACAACACTCTGTTTGCCGTGAGCGCCGACACAGTGCGCCCGATTATGACCGGTATATACTGGGATATTCATGAGAACGATGTGACCTTTGTCAGCTCAGACACGCATAAGCTTGTGCGCTATATCAATTCAGAGTCCGCTCCCGGATTCACAGGGTCATTTATTCTCCCCTCGAAGCCGGCGAATATTCTCAAAAGCATAATCGGCAAGGAGGATGGTGATGTAAAGATTGTTTTCGATTCCAAAGGCGCTACCTTTGAGCTTGGCGACTATCTGTTGTCGTGTCTATTCATCAACGGCAACTATCCCAATTACAATCGTGTGATTCCTCAGGAGAATCCCTTTGAGATGACGATTGACCGGGTTTCGCTTCTTACGGCATTGCGTCGCGTGTCCATATTCGCGGCAAAGAGCTCAAATCTTGTTGTTCTCGACATTCAGCCCAACGAGGTTATTCTCCATGCTCAGGATCTTGACTACGGCACATCTGCCGAAGAACGCGTCAACTGCAGCTACGAAGGCAACACCATGACCATCGGCTTCAACGGACAGTTCATGATAGAGATTCTCAACAACCTCCATTATGACTCAGTGGTGTTCAAGCTGTCGGATCCCGGACGTCCCGGAATCTACACGCCGCTTCAGCAGCAGGAAGGAGAGGATGTAGTGATTATCCAGATGCCGATGCAGGTGCTTTAAAGGCAGTCTGACGGTAAATTCCGAAAGGGGAGAGGATAAGCCCCGGGGTGTTAGAACATAAAATAGATATAGTGAAACTGAATCTTAAGAGACCGCTGATTTTCTTTGATCTGGAAACCACCGGTACCAATATAACCCGAGACAGGATAGTAGAACTGAGTTATATCAAAGTTTATCCCGACGGGCATACGGAGTCCAAGACCCGCAGGCTCAATCCCGGCATGCCCATACCGCCCGGGGCGACAGCCGTGCATCACATCACCGACGAGATGGTGAAAGACGAGCCGTCGTTCCGCCAGATTTCCAAAGCTCTTCTCGAGATATTCGAGGGGTGTGACATTGCCGGATATAACAGCAATAAGTTCGATGTTCCTCTGCTTATCGAGGAGTTTGGCAGAGCCGGACTGAATTTTGAGGTTGCCGGGCGTAAATTCATAGATGTGCAGAATATCTTCCACAAGATGGAGCAGCGCACGCTCGTAGCCGCATACAAGTTCTATTGCGGACGCGATCTCGCCGACGCACATTCCGCCCTTGCCGACACTCAGGCGACTTATGAGGTTCTTCTGGGTCAGCTTGACCGTTATCCTGATCTTGAGAATGATGTGGAAAAACTTGCGGAATTCTCGAGGTCCGGCAAAAGTGTTGATCTCTCGGCGCGTATAGTGCTTGATGACAACGATGTGCCTGTATTCAATTTCGGCAAGCACAAGGGAAAGCCGGTGAAAGAGGTGTTCCGCAAAGAACCTTCGTTCTACACATGGATGATGCAGGGTGATTTTGCAAAGAATACGAAGGATGTGATTTCCGTGCTTTATGCGGAATGCAGAAACCAGAAATAAAGGCAGCCGTGGAATCGATATTGAAAGGTAAGCACATAGTGCTCGGCATTACCGGCGGCATCGCCGCCTACAAGTCGGTTACTCTGCTCCGCCTGCTTGTCAAGGCAGGTGCGGAGGTTCAGGTGGTGATCACCCCGGCTGGGAAAGAATTCATCACTCCGGTAACACTCTCCTCGTTGAGCGGAAAACCAGTGGTAAGCGAGTTTTTCACCGCAAACACCGGGGAGTGGCACAGTCACGTTGACCTCGGTCTCTGGGCAGACCTGATGGTGATCGCGCCCGCGACTGCATCCACTATCGGAAAAATGGCGAACGGCATCGCCGACAATATGCTGGTCACGACATATCTTTCAGCCAAGGAGCATGTGATGATAGCACCTGCGATGGATCTCGACATGATGGCGCATCCCTCGACAGTGCGCAATCTCGCTACGCTTGAATCATATGGTGTGGAAATAATAGAGCCTGCCGCCGGAGAACTTGCGAGTCATCTTGTAGGAAAAGGAAGAATGGAGGAACCGGAGAATATATTCTCCCGCATAGAGCGTTTTTTTATGAAGCAGTGTGATATGCTCGGCAAAAAGGTGGCGATTACCGCCGGCCCGACCTATGAGAAACTTGATCCGGTGAGATTCATAGGCAATTACTCCAGCGGCAAGATGGGTTTTGCGCTTGCCGAGGAGTGCGCCGCACGGGGTGCGGAGGTTATCCTTGTATGCGGTCCGGTTTCATTGCAAACCGCAAATCCCAATATACACAGGATTGACGTGGAGAGCGCAGAGGAGATGCTTGAGGCATCGCGTGAGCCATTCGCCAATGCCGATATGGGCATATTCGCAGCTGCTGTCGCCGATTATCGTCCGGAGTCACGTGCGGAGAGCAAACTTAAACGTGAGGGAGTTGAGGAGATGTCGCTTCGCCTTGTGAAGAATCCGGACATCGCGGCTACGCTTGCATCCGTAAAGCGCGAGGGTCAGCTCTTTGTAGGTTTTGCGCTTGAAACAGACAATGCGCATGCAAACGCACTCGGAAAGCTCAGAAAGAAGAATCTTGACATGGTTGTGCTGAACTCGCTTCAGGACAAAGGTGCCGGTTTTGGCACTGATACCAACAAAGTGACAATTCTTCGCAAGGATGGAACCGAGAGGTCATTCCCGTTGAAGAGCAAGAGGGAAGTTGCTGCGGATATTATTGCTGAAATATTATCATGAGAAGATTATTGGGTTTATTGTTTGCGGCACTTATATGGGTGAATGCGGTCGAAGCTCAGGAGCTCAACTGCACTGTCGAGGTCAATTCACAGCAAATCGAGGGTACCAACAAGAATGTGTTCGACGCTTTGCAGGAAGGGATCTCAACCTATATGAACGAAACAAAATTCAGTAATGCGGTCTTCAGTCCGAACGAGAAGATAGAATGCCGTCTGTTTCTTACAGTAGCGGAGTATTCCGACGACAGGATAAAAGGTGAGTTGCAGCTTCAGCTGTCGCGGCCTGTGTACAACAGTACATACACCACGACGCTTTTCAACTTTCGGGATACCAAAGTCGAATTCGGTTACAGGGAGGGAGACCCCTTGATTTACAATGAGAATACAGTAGACAATAACCTCACAGCGATACTCGACTATTATGCCAATCTTTTTCTTGCCATAGATTTCGACAGCTTCTCGCCCAAGGGGGGACAGCCGTTCTATGACCGTGCCCAGAGCATTGTGCAGCAGGCACAGTCCATAGGAGAGGTCGGATGGCGAACTTTTGAAGACACCAAGAACCGTGCGGCAGTTTTGAGCAGTTATACCGACACCAATACATCCGGCATCCGCAATCTTCTTTACGACTATCATCGTCGCGGACTCGACGAGATGGTCACGAGTCCTGACAAAGGTAGGGCGGTTATAACAGAATCGTTGAAAGAACTGAAAGGCATAGCGGACAGTTCGCCTATGTCCGTTGCTTTGTCTCTCTTTCGTGATTCCAAGCTTGACGAGCTGGTAAACATATACTCCAAAGCCCCCGCCAACGAACGCGAGACGGCATATGATATTCTGCAGCCTATTTATCCGACGGAATCCGAGCGTCTGGATAAAATCAAGAAAGGGAGTGAGAACCAGTAGCGTGTTATTATTGTCAAGACATCGTTAAAAACCATCAACAGATATGCTGAGTAAACTGTCAATTAGGAACTATGCGTTGATCGATAGTCTCGAACTTGAGTTCGACTCCGGACTTACGATAATCACGGGAGAAACAGGAGCCGGGAAATCGATAATGCTCGGCGCGCTCTCGATGATCATGGGGGGGCGTGCGGATTCCCGTGTCATTGCCGACGGCGGATCCAAATCTGTTGTGGAGGCATCGTTCGCATTTCCGCCGGCATCTCTTGAACAGTCGTTTGCGGAGAATGATCTTGACTGGAATGCCGAGGAACTGCTTATAAGAAGAGAAATAGCGTCAAACGGGCGATCCCGTGTCTTTATAAATGACGTGCCCGTCACATTGTCGGTGCTTGCATCCATATCCGGCTATCTGATCGACATACATTCCCAGCATGAGAATGCGCGTCTCACAAGCCAGACCGCGCAGCTTGAGATAATTGATTCCGTCTCTGACAACGAAAAGCTCCGGAAACGTTATGCGGAAGCATTCCGGCGTTTTGTGGAGATACGCAACAGGGTTAAGCGTATTCGCCAGGAACAGGATAGGATGCGGGAAAACAGGGAATACCTTCAATTTCAGTATGAAGGTCTCAAGACGCTGTCGCCTAAAAGGGGGGAACTCGAGACCATTGAGAAGAGGTTTGAACTTCTCAGCGATGCGGATGAGATAAGAGAGCGTCTGCAGTATTTCCGCAGCCTGTTGGGAGATAACGACCGTGGCGCTCTTGATTTGCTGAGAACTGCAAAAGCTGAAGCTGACAGGGTTGATTATTCCCTTGTCGGGATAGAGACGGACGAAGATACACCTGCGATACCGGAACGCCTTGAGAATGTGATTGTGGAGCTTCAGGATATGTATGAGACCATAGATGACGCTGTACTTAGGGTTGATGCGGATCCTGCGGTGCTTGAGAAGCTCTCGCGCCGGATGAACGAATATTATGACGCAGTGAAGCAGTACAGGGTAAAGACGGCAGACGAGCTTGTTGATATGCTTGAGAAAATAGGCAGTCAGCTTGATGTAATCGAAACCGGAGGAGAAGAGTTGCCCATGCTTGAGAAAGAGGGCAAGAGGGTTGCCTCCGAAGTCAAGGAACTTGCCGTGCGTCTTACCGAATCGCGCGAGGAGGGCGCCCGGCGCTTTTCGCGTGTGGTTACAGAGACCGCACGTCCGTTGGGACTTTCCAATCTTGATTTCAGCGTGAACATAGCAGCCGGAAAAATGGGACCGACAGGTCAGGACCGTGTGGAATTCAGGTGCTCCTTCAATAAGAATCAGGTTGCGGGTCCGATAGCCGGAATGGCGTCCGGCGGCGAGATGTCGCGGCTCATGCTTACAATCAAGCGGGTGCTCGCCGGGAGAATGAATCTCCCCACGATAATATTTGATGAAATCGACACCGGCGTATCGGGAGAGATCGCCGACAAGATGGGAGAGATGATGGTTGATATGAGCCGGGACATGCAGGTTATGGCAATAACTCACCTTCCGCAGGTCGCTGCCAAAGGCGACAGTCATTTCAAAGTGTTCAAGAAAGATGAGGAGACCCGTACGCTCACGCATGTGCGACGTCTTGACGAAGAAGCAAGGGTTCGCGAGATTGCCGCGATGATGTCGGGCAGTGAAGTGGGTGATGCCGCGCTCAACAATGCCCGTGTATTGCTTGGGAGAAAATCGGGTGACAAACAAGAATAAGATATAAATTGAGAAAATGGATAAAAACGATTATATTTTCGGAATAAGAGCTGTCATAGAGGCTATCGAGGCGGGACGCAGCATAGACAAGGTTCTGGTGCGCCGCGATCTTACCGGAGACCTTGCCCGTGAACTCTTTGCAAAGGTAAGGGAATATGACATAGTGATGCAGCGTGTGCCGCAGGAGAAGCTCAACCGCATCACGATGAAGAACCATCAGGGAGCAATAGCGTTGCTTTCGCCGGTGGAATATCAGAGACTCGAACATCTTGTTCCGTTGTTCTATGAAGAGGGGCGCAATCCGCTTGTGGTTGTGCTTGACGGACTTACAGACACCCGCAATTTCGGAGCGATCGGTCGCACGGCGGCATGCGCCGGCGTCGACGCACTCGTCATACCGGAGCGAAACAGCGTCACAGTCACTCCCGATGCTGTCAAGACCTCTGCCGGAGGATTGTTTCATGTGCCGGTATGCAGGGAGAAGGATACACTTTCGGCAGTGAGGTTCCTTAAAGACAGCGGTTATCACATAGTAGGCGCGTCGGAGAAGACAGACACTGTCTATACGGCAGCCGATTACAAAGAGCCTGTGGCGATAGTCATGGGAAGTGAGGACACCGGAATTTCGGATTCCGTGTTAAGGGCGTGTGACGAACTCGCGGCAATTCCGATTGTGGGAAAGATAGAATCCCTCAACGTATCGGTAGCTGCAGGAGTGATGATTTACGAGGCACTCAGACAGCGCGGAGCAGGAGTCTGACATATATTATTTTTCACCGCAGGGAGTGTGATGTTTTGCAGATTGGGGATAAAATTGTAAATTTGTCTTGAAAATCATTGCCGCAAAAAAATATATAGGCTATGATTTGAGAGTCACTTATATTCATAAAGAGTTATGATAAACCGTATATTAATAAGAATCAAGGTGATACAGATATTGTATTCATTCTTGCTTGTAGAAAAACAATTCTCATTGGTCACACTTCCCGAGACGCCTACAAAGGAAAAGCGTTTTGCATATTCCTTATATCTCGACACACTCGTGCTGATGCTTAAGGTTGCGGAATCCATAGGCAGGCGCGGCGGTGACAAACCATTGGAAGAAACCCGGTTTATAAAGAGACTGAAAAGTGACGACACAATAAAATCGCAGCTTGCGAGGTATCGCATGGCTCCCTTCCCGTTTGAAGGAATCGTGGAGTCAATAGCAGACAAAGTCAAAGAGTCTGCCGTTTACAAGAATTATCTCAAAGACAGAAAGGAGAATAAGTTCGGGGTTGACAGCACGGTCTGGAACGATATCTACAATCTTGTCATTTCCCGTGACGCAGAAGTTAACCAGATAATCAGTCGTCGCGAGAATTTCACGTTGAAGGCAGTAGACAGAACCGTAGAATTCCTGAACGAGACATTCACTAACTTCATGGCATCGCAGGACGGCGGGTCAGAGGCGATCTCCGCGCTTCATCAGAGCCTTGACAAGGCGCGTGAACTCTACTTCCGTCTTTTGTGGCTTCCGGTGGAACTCACCGACATGCAGGAACGGCGACTCGATGACCGCCGTCATAAACTTCTCGTGACACAGGAAGATCTTAATCCGAATCTGAAGTTTGTAGACAATTCTCTTGTGAAAGCAATCAGGGAGTGCGAGGCTATAAGAAACTTTATCGAGAAGGAAAAGATTTCATGGGAGCGCGAAGATCGCGTGATGATGGATAATCTTCTGAAGTCAATAGTTGACTCTGATATCTATCGCAGTTATATGGATAATCCGGTTGAGACACCGAAAGAAGACTGCGAGCTGTGGCGCAATATCATCCGCCGCATAGTATTCAACAACGAGCATTTTCTTGAGACACTCGAAGACAAGTCTGTTTTCTGGAATGACGATCTTGACACAATCGGCACATTCGTTCTGAAAAGTTTCCGTAAGTTCGAGGAGGGAGCTTCTGCCGATGCCGTACTTGACAAATACAAGGATGAGGAAGATGCTCGTTTCGGAGATGAACTTGTAAAGGCAGTGCTTAAGAACAAGGATACATACAGAGGATATATAGACGAAGCTGTTGACCGATCGTTGTGGGAGAGTGAACGTCTTGCCTTCATGGATGTTGTGATTATAGAGACCGCGCTTGCGGAGATGTTCAATTTCCCCAAGATACCTCTTAATGTGACTCTGAATGAATACATAGAGATTGCAAAAACCTACAGCTCCGCCAAGAGCGGAGGTTTTGTAAACGGAATTCTCGGAAAGATTATCTCGCATCTTCAGAAAGAGGGCGTATTGCTCAAAAAATAAAAAAAATAAACAAAACAAATAATAAATTAAAAGATGAATCTTAATTCAATTCTTCTCGAAGCGGCCGCAGGTCAGGCCGGCGGTGGCATGAGCGGTATAATCATGATAGTTCTCATGATTGTGATTTTCTACTTCTTCATGATTCGTCCGCAGCAGAAAAAACAGAAAGAGCTCAAAAAGCAGCGCGAGGCGATGCAGAACGGCGACAAGGTTGTGACAGCCGGCGGCATACATGGCAGAGTTAAAGAGATCAGAGAAACCACTGTCATTGTGGAGGCGGCTCCCGGTGTAAGCCTTAAGGTTGACCGCGGTTCAGTCTATCCTCTGGTTGAAGAGCAGCCCAAGAAATAATAATTTTTGCATTGACACCTCGGAATGGGATTCCGGATTGAAGAAGCAAAGGAGAAATGGCGCGGAATGCGGGCCTCTACGGGGTTCCATAATTTCGTGCTCTTTCTTGCTTTTGTGGCTGTCGCCACACTTTTCTGGCTTGTGATGTCGCTCAACGACAGTGTGACCAAGACATTCGATGTGGCACTGAAGATAGAGAATGTGCCGGATACGGTGACATTCATCAATGAGCCGCCGGAGATGTTTCATGTTACACTGCGAGACAAAGGCACCAATATTCTGCGCAGCGGAGTTCTCGGCAAACCTCACGTAGGGTTTAATTTCAGGGATTTTTCGGAAAATGGCATACTTCACGTAACAAAGACCGACATAAACTCTGCGGTAAAAGGGGCTTTCGGTAATACCGCGCAGATTACGGCAGTGTCGCTTGATTCCCTTTATCTGCATTATACCACAGACAAAGGGCGTCGGGTTCCTGTTGTAGTTGTAGCGGATGTCTCCGCAGCTCCGGGAATGGTCATCAGCGAGTCTTCGAAGCCGTTGCAGCGTTATGCGCTTGTGTATTCCTATTCCGAGGCGATTGACACCATCACCAGGGTGTATACGCAGCCGATAGTGAGACGCAATCTGTCGGAGACCACTGAAGTGGAGGTTCCACTCAGTCCCATACCTACTGTAAAGATTGTTCCTTCATCGGTAAAGGTGAAGATACCTGTGGAGCCATTGGTGAAGAAAGAATCAGTGGCGACGGTCTCGGCGCTTAATGTTCCCGAAGGAGAGAGCCTTTTGCTTTTCCCGAACCGGGTGCAGGTTGTCTATTATGTTCCGATGAGTCTTTTCAACAGTGATCTTGTTCCTGTCGATGTGACTGTTGATTACAGGGATATATACAAATACTCCGGCGATCGTCTTCCGGTAAGTATCCACAGTTTCGCTGATTATGTGGAGAGTCCGCAGATGTTTACAGATTCAGTCGAATATACGCTCGTAAAACAATAGGTCATGGCTGGAACTCAAGATACGAGGCTTGTAGGTATAACCGGGGGAATAGGTGCCGGCAAAAGTGTGGTTTCCCGCATTCTCCGTCTAAAGGGATATCAGGTTTACGATTGTGACTCGCGGGCAAAAGAACTTATGTCCGGGTCTGAAGAGCTCATTGCCGCACTCAGGGAACGTTTCGGAGAATCCTGTGTCCTGGAGGACGGAAGTCTTGACAGCAGGCTTATATCGGCAAAAGTCTTTTCCGTTGAAGAGGAGCGCGTATGGCTCAACAGTCTTGTGCATGCCGCCGTGAGAAACGATCTGTACACATGGAGGAAGAGCGGAAAAGGCGCATTGTGTTTTGTCGAGTCTGCGATAATCGCCACGTCCGGACTTGACCGGATGTGTGACAGCATATGGCTTGTGGAGTCGCCGGAACAGCTTCGTATCCGCAGGGCACTCGGTAGAGGTGGAATCACCGAAAAAGATCTCATGCAACGTATCAGGGCGCAGCAGAGCGAGTTCGGCATGTTGCCACCTGATAAAACAAAGCGAATCTCCAATTCCGGGGATTCTTCATTGATTGAGCAGATTGACATTTTACTTGAAGTTGAATCAAAAAATATAAAATGATATGTTAAGAGAAATTTTATCTATTACAGGACGTCCCGGCCTGTTCAGGATTGTTTCGCAAGGGAAAGGCACTCTCATAGTAGAGGAACTTGGCAGCGGCAAACGTTTTCCCGCCCATGCACGCGACAAAGTGGTTTCGCTCGGCGACATAGCCATGTATACGGAATCAGGCGACACACCGCTTGGAGAGATCCTTGACAAGGTATATGCGAAATATGAGGGGAAGAAGATTGATGTCAAGGAATTGCTGGCGTCGAAAGGTCTTCGTCAGGCATTTGAGGCAATAGTCGAGGACTATGACCGCGAACGTGTATACGAGAATGATATCAAGAAGCTCTTCACATGGTATAATATTCTCGTGGAAAACGGGTTCACCCGGTTCGCCGAAGAGGAGGAGAAGGAGAAAAATACAGAAGAGTGATAAATGCGGAAAATCAGTTGTGTTAAAAACGCGCAAAAATTTGTGAAAAAGTTTTAAATTGGTTATCTTTGCATTCAAATGATGGTAAGCAGCCATTGTTTAGTGGTTAATCTACATTATCAAAGGTGACCGATGAAATCAACACGACGATTTTCTATATACGGCATTATGATCTCGAAGCATAGCGTTATCGAGTTTTAATGTCATGACATTAAGAGCCAGCCTGCAATGCAGGCTGGCTCTTAATGTTTTGTTGAATCTATATAATTGTCTTATTATAATTATATTATATAACAACAATAACTTAAACTTTACACATTATGAAGAGACTCTTTCTCTTAGGCGTGGCAATCTGCATGTCATGGGTGCTGGCTCTGGCTACCTATGGTGCGGATGTGAACTGCTACGGCCGCGTCATTGATGAGCAGGGTGAACCGCTCATTGGCGCGATGGTGACGGTGCCCGGCACAAGGATCGGTGTTTCCACAGACCTTGACGGCACATTCAGTCTTAAAGCTCCCTCAGGGAAGACGCTTAAGATAACTTATGTTGGTTATTCAGGCTATGAGACCCCTGTGAAAGAAAACATCGGCGACGTTGTGCTGAAGCCGGAAACAAAGATGCTTCAGGACGTGGTTGTGACGCAGTCAAAGGCACGCACACGAGAGACTCCTATCGCGATGTCAGAGATCACAGCAGCCCAGATCGAGGCGAAGCTCGGAAACAAGGAGTTTCCCGAGGTGCTTAAAATGACCCCCGGAGTCTGGGCGACACCGGAGGGCGGCGGTTATGGCGATGCCAAGATCAACATGCGCGGATTCAAGGCTCCTAACGTTGCGGTTCTTGTAAACGGTATTCCGATGAACGATATGGAGTGGGGTGGTATCTACTGGTCCAACTTCGCCGGTCTCGGCGGTGTGACCACGAGCATGCAGACGCAGCGCGGTCTTGGCGCGGCTATCATTTCCTCACCCTCTATCGGCGGCACCATCAACATCACTACCAAGGGTCTTGATGCAAAGAAGGGTGGTTCCGTATGGTACGGGATGGGTAACAACGCTCTCAATGACGTAGGATTCAGCGTGTCTACCGGACTGATGAAGAACGGTTGGGCAATCAGTATTCTCGGAAGCCGCAAATGGGGTGACGGATACATTCAGGGAACCCAGTTCGAGGCATGGAATTATTTCGCAAACGTATCGAAGAAAATCGGCGACAGCCACCAGCTTTCGTTGACAGCTTTCGGTTCTCCTCAGTGGCACAACCAGCGCAATATGGTATACGGCGCGCTTTCAATCGAGAACTGGCAGCAGGCAAAGGAATATATGAACGGCAAAAGCATGTACAGCTACAACCCCCAGTACGGTTTCGACAACGAGGGACGCCAGCGCACGGCTTACCGCAACCAGTATCACAAGCCTATTATCTCACTGAATCATATCTGGCAGATCAATGAGCGTTCATCACTTTCATCCGCGCTTTATGTCTCTCTCGCATCGGGCGGCGGATACGCAGGACAGGGCCGTACATCTGAATATCGCGGTTACTGGCGCGGAGCAGAGAACGGAGCCATAACAACGAGATTCCGCCGTCCTGACGGAACGTTTGACTACGGCGCGATACAGGATCTCAACGCGGCTTCGACTACCGGTTCGGAGATGGCGATGTCACAGTCAATCAACAGCCACGAGTGGTACGGGCTTGTATCTACCTACAAGAACGAGATTATACCCAACAAACTCAATCTCACCGGCGGTATCGATGTGAGATATTACGTGGGACACCACAGAAACGAACTCATCGACCTGTATTCGGGCGAGTATTACATGGATGACACCGACAGAAAGAATGTGAAAGCCGCCAATAACTATCTTGCGGCAGATCCCAACTGGAAATATGAGAAACTCGGTGTAGGAGATGTGGTATACCGCAACTATGACGGTTTCACACATCAGGAAGGTGTGTACGGTCAGGGAGAATACAAGATTCTTGAAGGAGCTGTCACTACATTCCTCGCAGGTTCTCTCAATGTGACAAGCTACAAGAAGAAAGATATGTTCTACTATGACGCCGAGCACGGCACGACTCCATGGCAGTCATTCTTCGGCGGAACGATCAAGGGTGGCGCCAACTGGAATATCGACCGTCACAACAACATATTTGTGAACGGAGGATATATCTCCAAAGCTCCTTTCCTTTCTCGCGGCGTCTTCCTGAATCCCGAGACAAGCAATGCGTTGAATCCGAATCCGAAGAATGAGAAAATCGGATCGTTCGAGCTGGGTTACGGATTCCATTCACCCATCTTCTCCATGACTCTTAACGGTTACTACACCAAGTGGATGGACCGTTGCGACCGTGACACCCAGAAACGCGGACAGTTCAACGGCGGTCCTATGAACGGAGAGTACTTCTCAATGAGTCTTGAGAATGTTTCGGCACAGCATATCGGTCTTGAACTTGACTTCGCTTTCAATCCCACCCGCTGGCTCGAAATCCAGGGTATGTTCTCATGGGGCGACTGGAAATGGCTCAACAACCCGAAAGGTTATTATTATAACGAGCAGGGACAGCCTCTTGCCAGCCTTACTGACGGAACACTCGCATCGGGACCCAACGCTCCCGACCATGCATGGAGTGTTCTGAACCAGAAAAACCATAAGGTCTGCGGATCTGCACAGACAACAGGCGGACTCGGCGTGACATTCAAACCGTTCAAAGGATTCCGCATAGGTGCCGACTGGACATTCAGCGCACGCAACTATTCGGATTATTTTCTTGACGCGTCAAGCAGTCTTGTGCAGAACGGCGAAATCACACTTGCCGACCCGTGGGAGATTCCATGGGGCAACGAACTCGACCTTTCATGCAGCTACAGCTTCAAGATCGGCGGACTCAACGCCACCGTCTACGGAAACGTCTTCAACCTGTTCGACTACTATTATGTCAAGGATGCGCAGACTCCTTATAACGAGAACGGAACATGGAGAAATGCCACATATGCCGTATATTCTTTCGGCCGCACATTCTCCCTGAAATTAAAAATCAATTTCTAAGAAACTACCGAAATGAAAACATATATAAAGAATACACTTCTTGTCGGAGCTGTGTCACTTGGCATGATGTCGTGTAGCGAAAACAGCTGGAACGACCATCTTGACGGCTTTACAGGGGGACCGGACTTTTCCAATGTCCAGACTCTCGATTACACACTTGAGGTGTCAGACTATGAGCTTATCGCCAAGAATTCCGCCAACAAAGCGCTTGCCGAGTCAGCCGGTGTGGCAGACGAACTGAAGGCTGTCGGCTCCCTCGGATATCTCAACGACAAGATTCTTCCAGCTGAGTACATTCCTAATCTGCTTCAGGATCCCGGTTTCAAGTATTTCACTCTTTCCGGTGGTTCATCGATCAATGTCACCTACAGGATTGCAAAGAACCTTCCCGAAGAGATGGTAAACATGAATGCCGCTTCCTCCTACACAGTGACCAAGGAAGATTATCAGGAGGCATACGGAAGCGAAGAGGATTATGCCGAGAGTTTCTCGCCCATGGCGACGGCAGCCGGCAATATCCCCGGTATCCTCAAGAGCAACTTCCCCGATGCAGCGGCAGGCGAGTATGTGCTTGTGGATTATAACAATTCGGAGACCTCTCCCGTATTCAATACACCCGAGGATACGTTCGAGCCCAGCGATATTCTCAAAGATGCGAAAGCCGGCGATGATGTCACAGTCAACGGTGTCGTGACCGGAGTCTGCGCGCGCGGATTCATATTCTCGGACAAAGGCGCTTCCGTACTTGTTTATCTCGGAAGTTCTTACGACGGCAGCTATGTTCTCGGCGACCGGCTTGAGATTTCCGGCACGGTCGGCGTCAACAACAACGGTCTTCAGTTCGGAGAAAGCGCCACTATCAAGAAAGTCGGACAGGAAAGCAGTGTGACATATCCTGCGGCAAAAGTATATACCGGCGCCGATATGGATGCTGCAATCCAGACCACCGACAACTTCACCGCTGTATACTGCAGCATTACGGGAAAGGTATCCGTATCGGGCAACTATTACAATCTTATGGTTGACGGCGCATCCACATCGCAGGGCAGTTTCTACATGCTGACCGATGCGCAGAAAGCCATGCTCAAGGATGGCGAGACCTGCACTGTAAACGGTTATTTTGTAAGTATCTCCAAATCCGGCGGCGTGCCTAAGTTCTTCAACATTCTGCTCACCGGTGTTGAATCATCTGCAAAATCCTCGGCGAATGTCAAGCGTCGTGTAGCCACAATCGCAAACACAGCTGTATCCTCCCTGTATCTTTATGACGGTTCGAAATGGGCACCGGCAACAGATGTCACTGTGCTTCAGCCTTCGGATTACAAGCAGATGGGAGTATCCGGAAACGCTCTTACAGCCGATGAAGCGAGAACAATGATACCGATGTTCCTTTCAAGAACATATCCTTATGCCGCAGCAGAAACAAGCAAGTATGTGCTTTATTCTCTGAAAGGGAGTGACGGGACAAGCTTCAGAAGCGTGGAATATACCTATGACGGAACCCAGTGGGTTGACTCCATTTCCGAGGAAGGTGTGATTACGGAGACAAACCAGTTCGTGTTCAAGTCAAGCGGCTGGAAGATGGATCCCTCTATCTCGCTGGTTCTCCCGCGCGGCAAGAACCAGGCGACGAGCATGTGGTTCTATCAGGCTGCAGTTGACTGGGTGAGCGCCAATATAGAGAATGCCTCGTCATGGGTAGACAGCTACGGCACCGGAGAGTATTATTCGGGTTGCTCGGCATATCAGGGCAATGTGAATATCAACAGTTCGTATGCTACGCTTCTGAGTTACTATCCGGGCGTGCAGCCGGAGGAAATCGTGAAGATGATGAAGAGCCGTTTCGAGCATGAGACAGGTCCTGGCGCACTTTCACTTCTCTATCCCAACATGGCTCCGATCGAAGGTCTTGAGCCAACTGTGACAGTCACCTTCACCGCCTGGACAACCGGCGGCGCGAACGTGGAGTACACGATTGTGTGGAAATGCGTTGAGAAAGGTAAATTCGAATTCGTTTCCTGCACATGGAACGATGCTCCGGCGGAATAAACGATTCAATCCATATATACAAGAAAACGCGTCAGAAATTTCTGACGCGTTTTCTTGTATATATGGATTGAAACCGGAGTAATCTTTTGGAAACGGCATTCAAAGCAGAGCGGCGGAGCGGCGGATGAATGCGGATAATGCCTCACCCTTCAGAAGTCCGCTCTGAAGAAGGGCAAGGTCTATTATCTGTTTCACATTTGCCACACCTGCAGCGTATTCCTTGATGACAGCTTCCTCCTTCTCGCGGCTTTTGCCAACCTCTGCCTCAAGATCAGACACCTGCTTGTTGATAGCTTCCTTGTCGGCATCTTTATCTTCAAGTCTCTTGCGCAGGTCTGAGATTTGGGAGTTGAAAGATTCAATCTCATCGCGGATCGGTCTTACAACGCTTTCCACGCTCTCTTCCGCGTCCTTAAGAATACGTTTCACGGCAGGTTGACAGGTATTGACCACGAGAGAATACATGTCGGGCATCTGACCGTAGAAATTCATTCCTGGCTGCAGCTCCGCCATGTCCTTCATGCGGCGCATCATCTCGTTCTGGGTAATCACCGCCGGGGCGTCTTTTTCAGAAAGAGCATTGTATTCCACAATGAAATTAGTGTCTTTCACTTCCGGCATCTGGGTGCGGAAAATCGTTGTCAGCATGTCAGCCTGAAGCGGAGAGAGATCAGCCTTCTTGTCATCGTCCTTGCGAATGAGACGCTCCGGAGTGTCGGAATCGACACGGACAAAGCGAGTCTTCTCCAGTTTGCTTTCCAGCATTCCTACCGCGTGGCGGTCAAGCTGTCCGTCAAGGAGAAGCACATTGTAGCCTTTCTCCTCGGCACCCTGAATGTAGGCATACTGACTTGTTTTGTCGGAAGCATAGAGGTATACCACCGTCCCCTCCTTGTCTGTCTGTGCAGCCTCGACAAGTGTGCGGTATTCATCAAGAGTGTAATAGTTTCCGTTCACATCCTTGAGGAGGAAGAATTTTTTTGCAGACTCATAGAATTTCTCATCCGTGAGCATGCCGTATTTTATGAAGACTTCGATATCGTCCCATTTTTTCTCAAACTCCTTGCGGTCATCCTTAAACATTCTGTCGAGTTTCTCTGCGACTTTCTTCGAGATGTAGGATGAGATTTTCTTTACCTGCTGGTCAGCCTGCAGATAGCTGCGGCTCACATTCAGCGGGATGTCCGGGGAGTCGATGACACCCTGCATCAGCATCATGAACTCTGGCACTACCCCCTCGACCTGGTCGGTTACATATACCTGATTGCAATAAAGCTGAATCCGGTTACGCTGGATGTCGATATTGCTCTTTATTTTCGGGAAATACAGTATGCCGGTAAGTGTGAACGGATAATCCACATTTAGGTGGATCCAGAACATCGGATCTTCCTCGCCCGGACGCAATTCATGATAAAACCTGAGATAATCCTCATCAGTGAGTTCCGACGGCTTTTTTGTCCAGAGAGGTTCTGTGGCATTGATGACACGGTCTTTGTCGGTGTCGACATACTTGCCGTCTTTCCATTCCTGCTCCTTGCCGCTGATTACCGGCACCGGAAGGAACCTGCAGTATTTTTTCAGTAGGTTGTCGATTCTTGTCTGTTCAAGAAACTCCTTGTTGTCATCGTCGATATAGAGAATGATGTCAGTCCCTCGTCCGGTTTTATCGGTTTCCTTCATTTCATATTCCGGACTGCCGTCGCACGACCATTCCACACCTTTTGCGCCCTCCTTGTAGGAAAGTGAGCGTATCACAACCTTTTTCGAGACCATGAACGCGGAATAGAATCCGAGTCCGAAATGTCCGATGATAGAGTTCGCGTTGTCCTTGTATTTTTCAAGGAATTCTTCCGCGCCGGAGAACGCTATCTGGTTTATGTATCTGTCTACATCCTCCGCATCCATGCCGATTCCGTGATCCGACACGGTGAGCGTGCCTTTTTCCTTGTCGACAGAGACTTTTACATTCATTTCTCCAAGCTCACCCTTGAACTCGCCAAAAGAGGAAAGCGTCTTCAGCTTCTGAGTCGCGTCTATAGCATTGGATACGAGCTCACGCAGAAATATTTCATGATCGCTGTATAAGAATTTTTTGATAACGGGGAAAATATTTTCAGTAGTAACCCCGATTTTTCCTGTTGCCATATTTCTCTTTTTTTATTGATGATTCTACAGACAGGCACAGGAGATTCATATCAGCCGCTCCTGTCTGCTTCTGATATTGAATAGTCAAATATCGTGCCATTGTCAGAATTTGAGACGATATCGCGGATTTTCAGCAAGAAACGGGTTTGCCGTCTTCTCGCGTCCTATGGTTGATGACGGACCGTGTCCGGGATAGACCACCGTAGAGTCGGGAAGGGGAAGAAGATTGTCGCGTATGGACTTTATGAGTGTGTTTCCGTTTCCACCGGGAAGATCGGTGCGCCCCACAGAACCTTGAAACAGCGCGTCTCCGGTGATTACAAATCCGCCGTCCCTGTCATACAGTGCGATGCTGCCGGGAGAGTGTCCCGGCACGTGCAGAACTTCCAGAGTGCCGTTGCCTATTTTTATCTTGTCACCAGCCTCGACAAAAGTGTCGATTGCCACATCCTCGACCTTCTCCTTGATTCCGAAAGCTTCCGCCTGCTGACGAAGCCTTTCGCCAAGGAAAGCATCCTCCCTGTGTCCCACAAGGGGAACACCGTATTTCTTTTTTGCATACGCAACGCCGATGGCATGGTCTATATGCAGGTGGGTGTCGATGATATTCGTCACTACAAGCGAGTTCTTTTCCAGAAAACGGGAAAGAGCCTCCTCTTCTTCGGTGTTGATCATGCCCGGATCAACAATCGCGGCTTTTTTCGATGTCGGGTCATAGACCACGTACGTGTTTATTCCGAACAGAGAAAATTCAAATCTGGCGATATTCATTGTTTTCCACTCATTAGATGATTGTGAATGCGATTTTTTTAGTGTCGAAGAAAGGTTCGGAAAAATAATCGCTTATATCTATAACCTCGCTGCAGTGCCTAAGGTTTTTCATTTCTGCGGAAATGTCGCCTCCCTTGAGTGTTATAAGTCCGTTGGGGATGGCGTTCCGCTGCTCCGTGGCGATGTTCTTGCGACATATTTTTATGAGGTCGGGTTGTGGCATCACCGCCCGGCTCACAACGAAGTCAAATTTCTCTTTGCATTCCGCCACGTCTCCATGCCGGAATGACACATTGTCAAGAGCGCAGGCGTCTGCTATTTCTTTTGCGACAAGGAGTTTCTTCCCGGTTCTGTCGACAAGATGGAAATGAACATTGGGGAAAAGTACCGCCAATGGCAATCCCGGGAATCCGCCACCCGTGCCGAAGTCCATGACACGCGAGCCGTCAGTGAAGCGTAAGAATCTGGCAATCGCGAGGGAATGGAGGATATGGTTTGTCTCAAGGTTGTCGATATCTTTGCGGGATATCACGTTTATTCTGGCGTTCCACTCAGGATACAGCTCGAGCATCTTCCCGAAACACTCTTTCTGCCTGTCGGAAAGATCGGGGAAATATTTGAAAATGATATGTTCCATATTTTTATAACATAAATGACACCGATTTATTGAATCGGTGTCACTTAAGAAGTCAATTAACATTCAGAAGATTCTCAGAACCAGCGCACGTATGCGAAATCCTGACGGTGTGGGAGAGCCTCGTTCTTCGGATACATACGTAACGCGTATTTGTATGTGCCTGCCTCCTTGAGCGATGATTTGAGTTCATAGGTGAATATGCTTCCGTCGCGTTTCACCACTTTGAAGTCCGCGCGGCCGTCATATTTGCTTTCGCCATGCTCCTCCTTGTAGAAAACAAGCTCCACACCTACGGAATCACCGAGTCCCTTAGTGTCGATGACGACATTGATGTCGATCTTGTCACCGGTACGTGACGCGCCGGCATGAACCTCGTCGAAGTTGGAAGAAAGCACCTGGATGCTGTCCCATTTTGAGGCTACTTCCTCTTTCCATGCCACAATCTCACGTGCCTGGGCAAAGTTGTTTGCCTCGAGTTTCGCGGCACGTTTTGCCTCAGGCTGATAGAAGCGAGAGATGTAATCGTCAAGCTGACGCTTCATTGTGAAATGGGGAGCGATATTGCCTATGGAACGCTTGATATACTGGATCCATTCGGGGCTGTAGCCTTTGTAGTTCTTGTTGAAGTAGAGAGGGATAATCTCGTTCTCCAGCATTGAATAGATAGTTGCCGCATCAAGTTTGTCCTGCTGCGCCTGATCGGTGTAGGTGCGTTTGTCGGTAAGAGCCCATCCGGCTTTCTCATCGAAACGGTAACCCTCATACCACCATCCGTCGAGCACAGAGAAGTTGAGGACACCGTTCATTTCTGCCTTTTCTCCGGAAGTTCCGGAAGCCTCGAGCGGACGTGTCGGGGTGTTGAGCCAGATGTCGACGCCGGAAACGAGACGTTTTGCAACAATCATGTTGTAATCCTCAAGGAATATGATCTTGCCAGAGAACTGAGGCATCTTGGAGATTTCGGTGATGCGTTTGATCAGACCCTGACCTGCGCCGTCGGCGGGGTGCGCCTTGCCGGAGAAGATGAACTGCACGGGATATTTCTCGTTGTTCACAATCTTTGCGAGACGGTCGAGATCGGTGAAGAGAAGGTGTGCGCGTTTGTAAGTGGCGAAACGGCGTGCGAAACCGATTATGAGAGCGTTGGGGTTGATTTTGTCAACAATCTTCATCACCTCGGTCGGATCGCCCTGGTTCTTGAGCCATTTCTCTTTGAAATCCTTTTTTACGAAATTGATGAATTTGTTCTTCATAGTCATTCGCATGTTCCAGATATCCTCGTCGGGAACATTGAAGATACCCTTCCACATCTCGGGATTGCTCTGGTCGTTGAAGAGATCCTGGTTGAGATGCTCGGAATAGAACTCTTTCCATTCGGTTGCCGCCCAGGTAGGCATATGGACACCATTGGTCACATAACCCACGTGAGACTCTTCGGGAGCGTAACCTTTCCAGATACCGGCAAACATTTTCTTGGAAACCTCTCCGTGAAGCCAGCTCACGCCGTTTGCCTCCTGACAGGTGTTGAGGCAGAATACGCTCATCGAGAAACGTTCGTTGGTGTCGGGATTCTCACGACCCATGTTCATGAGATCGTTCCAGGAGATGCCGAGTTTTGCGGGATACTCGCCGAGATATTTTCCGAAGAGAGACTCCTCGAAATAGTCGTGACCTGCAGGCACGGGAGTGTGTACGGTATAGAGAGAAGAAGCGCGTACGATCTCAAGTGCCACATTGAAAGGAAGATGGTCTTTCTGAACATAATCCACCAGACGCTGCAGGTTCATGAGAGCCGCGTGTCCTTCGTTGGCATGGTAAAGGTCGGTCTTTATGCCGAGTTTCTCAAGCATGAGGACACCTCCGATGCCGAGGAGATATTCCTGCTTGATTCTGTTCTCCCAGTCGCCGCCATAGAGTTTGTGGGTGATCTGACGGTCCCACTCCGAATTCTGGTCGAGGTCGGTGTCGAGGAGGTAAAGTTTCATGCGGCCCACGTTCACGCGCCATATGTGGCTGTATACCACACGACCCGGATATGGCACTTCAAGCACCATCGGCTGTCCGTCTTCACCGAGCACCGGCTCGATCGGAAGCTGGTCGAAATTCTGGCTCTCATAGTTGGCGATCTGCTGACCGTCGATGGAAAGAGACTGCGAGAAGTAGCCGTATTTATAAAGGAATCCGACAGCAGTCATGTCGATGCGTGAATCGGACGCCTGTTTGATGTAGTCGCCGGCGAGCACGCCGAGACCGCCTGAATATATCTTGAGACAGTTGCACAGACCATATTCCATGGAGAAATAAGCTACAGAGGGGAGCTTTTTGTCCATAGGCTGTTTCATATAGTCCTTGAACATTGCGTATACATCCTTGATGCGTTGCATCATTGCCGCATCAGAGAGTATTTCCTGATAGCGTTCGTAAGAGAGTTGCTGAAGAAGCATCACAGGATTTTCACCGACCTGACGCCAGAGGTCATGGTCTATGTCGCGGAAAAGGTGCTTGCCTGCGCTGTTCCATACCCACCAGAGGTTTTTAGACATTTCCTCGAGAGGTTTCAGCTCTTTGGGAATCTCAGCGCTCACGGTAATTGTGCGCCATGCCGGAGCATTGGTATTGCTGACTTGAAGTTTCATATAGTTTTAATTGGTTTAATATTCAGTTTAATATTCAGTTTAATATTCAGTTTAATATATTCTTGTTTCTTTCCGAAGCTCTGCGCCACGCAACGGAGAAAGCCTCGTCATAATGCGTTATGAAGAATTTCCAGTCTGCCTTTTCAGCTGTCAGGAAAGCGGCGTGGCGTGCTTCGGAGCGTGCAACCGGAGTCTCCTTGTAATAGCCTGCGGCTGCCTCTGCTATAACATCGCATGAATCGGAATAGTTGGAATCCTCTCTTTCCGTAACGAAGACTCCGCACTGTCGCAATCCGTTTCTGAAGCTGTCAAGCACCCATTGTCCGAAGCCTGCCTTGTCGGTAGTGACCGTAGGCACACCGAAGGCTGTGCTCTCAAGAGGAGTGTAGCCCCACGGCTCGTAGTAGGAGGGGAAAAGTGTAAGGTCGAATGCCGGAAGAAGATCATAATAAGCTATGTCGAGTATTCCGTCATGACCGTCAAGGTAACTCGGCACATATATGACACGTACTTTCCCGAGTCTGCCCTCGCCGCGAAGCTGGCGTATTCTTACGCATACTTCGTCGGAATCTTCATTGAACAGACGGTGTGTCAGAAAATCGGGAGCTGAATTGTCGTTGCCGTCGAAATCAAGCGTCATCAGCAGGCTCCCGGAAGGTTCCTTAACCCATCCCGGCACAAGTATAAAAGCGAGAGCCTCTGCGTTATCGGGAAGTTTCTCCTCCATTTTTACAATTGAGTCGAGGAAAAGGTCAAGCCCCTTGTTGCGGTATTCATGGCGACCGGAAGTTGCGATAAGGAATGTGTTGTCGTCATACTTCCTGCCGCTAAGAGCAGCAGCTACATTAAGAAGTCGCATGCGACCGTCTTTGCGCAGTTTGTTATATTTCGCGGTTTTGGGGACAAAATCCGGCTCAAAGCCATTGGGTGTTACAACCTGCGGACGAATCTCAAGCAATTGTTCGCATTCTCTTGCCGTGACCTCGCTGACCGTGGTGAAGCAGTCTGCAGCATGAGCCGCAGCTTTTTCAAGCGAATGTTTCGACTGCATGTTCAGCTCGGAAGCCATCTGGTCACCGTTGTAATTGTGGAAGTATTCGTAAAGAGGCTTGCCGTTGCCGCAGATGCTGCGTCCGATGCTTGTGGCGTGTGTCGTGAATACGGTCGCGGTCTCGGGCATTGTCAGCTGTGTGTAAAGGAGTCCCATAGCCGTTGTCCATTCATCAAAATGAGCCACAACGTTTTTCTCCTCTACTTTAAGGTGTTCTGCGAGAGCCTTGATCACGATTGCCGATGCTACGGCAAATTCGCAGGATTCTCCATAATCTCCATAAGAGTGAAGGGAATCGACACCATATTCCGCCCACATCTCGCCGTATACCTCGTCAATGTGGGCTGCGGTTTCACCCGGATTCACAAGAATCACAAGCGGAGTGCCGGGAATGTCCCAGCGTCCCGTGCGTATTGTTATGCCCCACGGGAGCTTGAGTTTTGAAGCCGCGGATTTAAGAACTGTCTTTTTCTCTTTGAAATATGGAGAGGGGTTTTCAGAACTCCATACATCGGGACCTATGAAAACCAAGGCATCCGAGAATTGTTCTTTAAGTTGTCGTGCTTTTGTCGAAAGAACGGCGTATATGCCGCCGATTTTATTGCAGACCTCCCAGCTTGTCTCCGTAATCAGACCGATGTTTTCGGCAATCGAAGTGTTGCAAACCTGTTTGGTCTCTGTCTTTTTGTTCTGGCGTGTCATTAATATATTTCGAATTTATTTATGCAGCCTTATTTTAAATTGATATTAGTACAACTGCTTATAAAATTGTGCTCGAGTCACCTGTGGTGACACGGAATTCACATTGACAAGTGCAAAATTAATAAAAAGATAGCAAAATGCAATAATAAGTTAGAAAAAATAATTGCAAAGAGATGCAATATAATGCATTTGTAACGATTGAGTGCAGGATAGTTCACCAATTGGCAAAAATCCGGAGGCAAAATCTTGCCTCCGGATTCATAAACGATTCAGACCCCTTCCGACCTTGCGCCGGAAGGGGTCTGAAATATTTTTGTGACCAATCAGAATGGGAGGTCGTCGGTGTCGCCTGATGCGAAAGGATCGGCGGCGGGAGCAGCTGCAGCAGCAAACGGGTCTGCGGGAGCAGCGGGAGCAGCAGTGGCAGAGCCGAATTGCTGCGCGGGAGCCTGCTGCATCTGGGGGGCACCCATTTCCTGAGCCGCATATGCGCGGAGGTCTGTATACCAGCGGCCGTTGAATTCACGGCTTTCTGCGTCAACGGAAACTTTATATGATTTTCCAGCCTCAAGTCTTACCTGATCGATTCTGTCGCCAAAGAGGTCGAATTTTACTTTACGCGGGTATTGGCCGAATGTCTCAAGCACCCAACTTTTCTTTCTCCAGAGATTGCCGGCCTTGGATGTTCCTCCCTCTTCAGGAAGGTCCAGTATGATTTTGCCTTCGATTTCCATTTTGTATTATTAATTTAAATCACTTTGTTTGGTAATGCAAAGGTAATCATTTAAATTCTTACATGCAAATTGACTTTCCACGTCATCACAATCATATATAATATGCGTGGTTATAAATCTGCCGCATATAAGAGCTGCTGCTCGCGTTCTCTGTCGTAAACGCGTTTGCCGGCAACGTAAGTGGCTCTGACGAGGTTGTCGGGCGAAAGAGTCTGGAGTATGAACATCCTGTCAAGGATGAAGTCGTTGAACTGCATTCTCCATTTCAGAAACTCAGTGGGATGCATGTCAAGCACAGTTATGTCGGCGGTATATCCGGGGGCAAGCGACCCGATGCGATCTTCAAGATGCAATGTCTGTGCGCCTCCTTTCGTAGCCATGTAGAAACATTTCAATGCGCCCATGCTGTGTTTTTTCAGCATCGACACCTTGTACGCCTCGTTGAGCTGGCGTGGAAGCGAGAAATTGGTGCCGGCACCCACATCCGTGCCTACGCCTACGCGCAGAGGTCTCTTATGGTCTTTGGCTTCCCATATCTTGAACATTCCGTCGCCAAGAAAAAGGTTTGATGACGGACAATGAGCCACGCTGCAGTCGTAATCATGAAGGGTCTGCCATTCCTCCTCTTTCACGAGGCAGCAGTGGGCGAAAACAGAGCGTGGTCCGAGCAATCCGTATCTGCGGTATATGTCGGTATAGTTCGCCGCTTCGGGATATAGCGATAATGCCCATTCGATTTCATCGTCCGCTTCATCGAGATGTGTATGCATATACACACCCCTGTCGATGTTTCTTTGATAAAGGTCTCCTGCGAGTTCCAGCTGACGCGGTGTGCTTGTAGGTGCGAAACGCGGAATCACGGCATACAGCTGGCGTCCGCGCCCGTGCCATTTCTCCAGCAGTTCCTCTGCCATCGCCACCGAGCCCTCGGCGGATATATCCCTTAAAGGTTCCGGCAGGTTGCGGTCCTGAAGCACCTTCCCGGTGATCATACAGGTGTTGTAGCGTTCCGATTCCTCGAAAAGCGCATCTACGGAAGTCGGGAACGTAGTGGAGAAAACGTTGGCGGTGGTTGTTCCCTGTTTCAGAATCTGACCCATGAAAAGGCGTGCCACAGAGCGAGAGAACTCCTCCGACCGGAATCTCGCCTCAGTAGGGAATGTATATTGGTTGAGCCACTGCAGAAGCGTATCGCCGAACGAACCGATCATCGGAGACTGCACGTAATGTACATGGGTGTCGACCATGCCCGGTATTATCACTGCGTTGTCATACCTGTCGATATCTTTCAGATCCGGATAGAAGGTGGCGACTTCCATGTAATCTCCGGCGGCGAGTATCTTGTCGCCCTGTATCACCACGAGTCCGTCGGAATAGTGGGAATAGCATTTTGATTCATCTTCCACAAGGAAAGGGTCCTCATGGAATGTGATCATCTCGCCTCTTATTCCTTTCAGAGGCGCGCCTTGGGTGTCGGCATCGATATGGGAAATATTTTTTTTCATCAGTAATTCTGTTATGTTGTTACGTAAGCGGAGCGTGATGCGTCCCCGCTCCCACCTATTATAACGGAAGATATATAGATATGTTTTGCACTCGGGAATCTTGCGCGTGCATAATAAACCATTCTATTTCATTCCAATTGTCATTCCGCGAGTCTGCGGCGGGTGAAGAATGTTTTTGTGAATATAAGGAAAAGGAGAGTTCCGGCTCCCTGCATGATGGCGGTTATCCAGAATGCCGCCGAAAAACTGACATATTCGGCAACAAATCCGCCTAAAAGAATACCCATTCCCATGCCGAGATCCCATGAAATCAGAATAGAGGAATTAGCCGTGCCCCGCTGGTCGTGGCGAGCCACTTTTATAAACATGTTCAGGAATGCGGGATACATTCTGCCGTTTCCAAGACCTATGAGCAGAGCCGATGCGTAATAAGTCCATTGGTTTATTGTAAGCGCAAAGAGTATATAGCCCGCGAGCGAGAGTATCACCCCCTGCGAGCAGTTTTGTGTCAGTTTTCCGTCGCGCAGCGCCTTGTGACCGGTGAGCCGCGAAAGCACGAGTCCGCAAGAGAGCACAGCAAAGAAAATGCCTGTGCCATCGGTTATTCCGAGTTCCAGCTTGCCGTAGAGAGCCACGTAATTGCTCATTACTCCCCAGCATAGGCCGAAAAGTGTGATGTTTATTGCCATCAGCCATGCCCGTGAAAGGAAGAAATGGTCGAGATCAAGTTTGGGACTGCGTGTTTTAAGCTCTCTTTCAGGTAGCTTCACCATTGTTGAGCATATGAATCCTGCCATTGCAAGAAGCAGAGATATCCAGAAGAGCAATTGGAAATTGTCGGTAAGATTGTAAATGTAGATTCCTGCCGACGGGGCAATCGCCATGGCAAGATTGTTGCTGAGTCCGTAATACCCGATTCCCTCGTTTCGTCGTGCGGACGGCAAGACATCGATGGCGACAGTGGAGTTGGCTACGGTTGCCGCTCCGAACGGTATGCCGTGGAGAGTGCGGACAATGGCAAACATAAGCAGTGTTCCCGCACCGATGTATCCTGCAAAGCATATGAAAAATGCCATAAAGCAGATTACAAGCACGGTCTTTCGGTTGAAACTGTCCACAAAAAATCCGCTGAACGGTCTTATTAGGAAAGTTGCCACAACATATCCCGATAATACAATGCCTATCATATCCTTGTCGGCGGCAAACTGTCGGTCAAGATATATGGGGAGAAGGGGAGTGAGGAGGTAAAAGGCGAAAAAGAGGAGAAAATTCGTTGTCATCACTTTCCAGTACTCGCGGTTCCAGAGCCTGTCGGAGTGCGTTTTGTCTGATTTGGAATCCTGTCGCATGTCTGAAATACTAACTTTGCGGGTGCAAAATAAATAAATTATCCAATCTTCTCAAATGAAAACCGAATATAAATTTTTTGTTGTGTATTTGTTGCCGTTTGATAAAAAATACTTAATTTTGCGGTGGTAAAAGAAGATTCGCTTCAAAATCATATGGAAAGCAAGAAAAAGGTCAGCTTCACCAAAATGCACGGTGCTGGGAATGATTATGTGTATGTCAACGCAATGGAAGTCATTCCCGATAATCTTCCCCACCTTTCACGACAGATAAGTGACCGCCATTTCGGCATTGGCAGCGATGGACTCGTTGTTATAATGCGTTCTGAAACAGCAGATTTCAGGATGCGTATGTTCAACGCCGACGGTTCGGAGGCGGAGATGTGCGGCAATGCTTCAAGATGCATAGGGAAATATGTTTATGAAAAAGGATTGACTGCCAAGACCGTTGTCACACTGGAGACACTTGCCGGAATTAAGGTTCTCAGGCTTGAAGTGGTGGACGGAGAGGTCGTGACGGTGACAGTGGATATGGGAGAGCCGGAGCTCAGACCGGCAGCCATACCGGTAATCAGTTCTGATTCCAGTGCGAAAATATCTGAAGCCGAGACTGTCGGTGACAATACGTATCTTATAACAGCTGTCAGCATGGGAAATCCCCATGCTGTTGTTTTTACCGACACTCTTGACGACAGTCTGGTATGCGGCGATGGTCCGCGCCTCGAATGCGCTCCTATTTTTCCCGACAGAGCCAATATCGAATTTGCCCGTATCATAGATCGTAACACAATAGAGATGCGTGTGTGGGAGCGGGGTTCCGGCGAAACACTTGCATGTGGCACAGGCGCATGCGCCACAGTCGTGGCAGCTGTGCTCAACGGTCTCGCCGACAGGCATGCCACGGTCAGGCTTCTTGGCGGTGATCTTGAGATAACATGGGATGAGAAGAGCAATCACGTCTTCCTCAAGGGTGGTGCCGAGTTTATTGCCGACGGGGAGTTTATACTGCGTGGGGAGGCAGGCGGCACCGGAGAATCCTGCAAAATCTGTAAAGTAAAAAAAGATGAGAATCAACGATAATTTCGAGAAACTTCCGGAGAGTTACCTTTTTTCAGAGGTGGCACGTCGACTCAATGAATATAAAGCCGCGCATCCCGAAGCGGATGTAGTGAGAATGGATATAGGAGATGTGACGTTGCCGATTGCCGGATGCGTGGTCAGCGCCATGCATCGTGCGGTCGAAGACATGGCTGATGCCACGACATTTCATGGCTACGGACCAGAACAGGGTTACTCGTTTCTCCGTGATGCCATAGCCGCCGCAGACTATCAGAGTCGCGGAATCGGCATAGATGCTGACGAGATATTCATCAGTGACGGAGCTAAAAGCGATCTCGGCAATCTCGGTGACATATATTCTTCAGACAGCATAGTGGCGGTGGCGGATCCCGGTTATCCGGTTTATGTGGACTCAGCGGTGATGTCAGGACGGGGTGGAGACAGATTGCCCGATGGCAGATGGTCGCGTATAGTGTATCTTGAATGCAATGCGGAAAACGGATTCCGTCCGGCAGTGCCTGATGTGCATGCCGATATCGTGATTCTCTGTTCCCCCTCCAACCCCACGGGTGCCGTGATGACACGCGAAGATCTCCGCGAGTGGGTGGATTATGCTTTGCGGGAGAAATCACTCATAATATTCGATTCCGCCTATGAGGCATTTGTGAGGAATCCCTCACTTCCCAGATCCATCTATGAGATAGAGGGAGCTGAGAAAGTGGCGATAGAGATACGCAGTTTTTCGAAGACAGCCGGTTTTACAGGTCTGAGATGCGGCTACACAGTCGTGCCCAAAGCGTTGACCGGTACTGACGCTTCCGGCAGGGAGGTCAGTCTCGGAAAACTCTGGAACAGGCGGCAATGCACCAAATTCAACGGAGCCGGCTATGTGGTTCAGCGCGGCGCCGAGGCGCTTTATTCCTCGGAGGGACGGGAATCGGTAAGGAACAATATCGATTATTACCTCGAGAACGCCGGAATCATCCGCCGCTCCCTGTCGCAAGCCGGTTATGCCGTCTTCGGCGGAGAAGATTCCCCCTATGTGTGGATAAAAGGTAAAAACGGGGAGAGTTCATGGCAACTCTTCGGCGACATGCTTGAGAAATACAACATATCGTGCACGCCGGGTATCGGTTTCGGTGTTTCGGGAGATGGATATATACGTCTCACAGGTTTCAATTCGCGAGAGAACACACTCAAGGCGATGAAAAGGATATGTGACGGCAGGGAGAAGTAATAAAACGTAGTATAATATAATGCCCGAAGCCGGGCTTAACCAAATAATTTATATTATGTCTAATTTAAGATTCAAAAGTGTGGAGGAGGCTTCCGGACGCAAAGCTGTGAAAGTGGAGCTCCCCAAAGAGAGAGTGGAAACCTATTATGGCAAACAGGTGTTCAACCGCCAGAAGATGTTCGAGTATCTTCCGAAAGAGACGTTTGATTCCCTTGTCAAGGCAATCGACAACCGCGAACCCCTTAGCAGGGAGATAGCTGACAGTGTTGCAGACGGAATGAAGCGTTGGGCGATCGACAATGGTGCGCGCCATTATACCCACTGGTTCCATCCTCTCACCGGCAGCACTGCCGAAAAGCACGACGCTTTCATAGAGCATGACGGCAAAGGGGGAGTAGTGGAGAAATTCAACGGCAAACTGCTTGTGCAGCAGGAGCCTGATGCCTCAAGTTTTCCTAATGGCGGAATCCGCAACACCTTCGAGGCGCGCGGTTATTCGGCGTGGGACATATCGTCTCCGGCGTTTATCATCGACAATACGCTCTGTATCCCCACTGTGTTTATCTCTTATACCGGAGAGAGCCTTGACTACAAGACACCGTTGCTTCGCGCGCTCAACAGCGTGGACAAAGCCGCCACGCGAGTGGCACGTTATTTCAATCCGGCTGTAAATCATGTGCAGACATATCTCGGCTGGGAGCAGGAATACTTCCTTGTAGACGAGGCATTATTTGCCGCCCGTCCGGACCTTGTGATGACCGGAAGAACCCTCATGGGTCATGAGTCGGCAAAGAACCAGCAGCTCGAAGATCATTATTTCGGCTCGATACCGAGTCGAGTGGAGGCATTCATGCTCGATCTCGAGACAGAATGCCACAAACTCGGCATACCGGCGAAGACCCGTCATAACGAGGTGGCTCCCAATCAGTTTGAACTCGCGCCGGTATTCGAGGAGTGCAATCTTGCCAACGACCATAACCTCTTGCTCATGTCGATAATTGAAGAGGTGGCAAAGCGCCACAACTTCCGCGTCCTTCTTCATGAGAAACCTTTTGCCGGCATCAACGGCAGCGGTAAACATAACAACTGGAGTCTTGGCACAGACAAGGGTGAGATGCTTTTTGCACCAGGCAAAAATTCCAAAGACAATCTGCGGTTCATAGCGTTTGTAGCCAATGTCATGGCTGCCGTGCATCGCCATAACGCATTGCTCAAGGCTTCCATAATGAACGCCACCAATGCGCATCGTCTTGGTGCCAACGAAGCGCCTCCAGCCATCATCTCCATGTTCCTCGGATCGCAGCTTAGCGCGATACTCGAAGCCGTGGAGAATTCCGAGGGGAATGAGAAGATAATGGTGAAAGGCAAGGAAGAGATGCGGCTTGATGTGGCTCAGATTCCGGAGCTTATGATCGACAATACCGACCGTAACCGCACGAGTCCCTTTGCATTCACCGGCAACAGATTCGAATATCGAGCCGTAGGTTCGTCTGCAAACTGCGCTTCGGCACTTATCGCGCTGAATGCCGCTGTTGCCGCGCAGCTCAACGATTTCGCCGACAAAGTGGATGCGAGGATATCAAATGGAGAGGAACTTGACAAGGCTATCCTTGCGGAGGTAAGAGTGCTTGTGAAAGCGTCGAAGGCTATTCATTTCGATGGCAACGGATATAGCGAGGAGTGGAAAGAGGAGGCGGCGCGCCGCGGACTCGACACCGAGACTTCGGCACCGTTGATGTATGATGCCTATATGCTCCCTTCGAGCATCGAGATGTTCGATAAAGCCGGCGTGTTCTCCAAAAAGGAGATCGAGGCACGCAACGAGGTGAAGTGGGAGATGTATACGAAGAAAATCCAGATTGAAAGTCGTGTACTCGGGGATCTTGCAATAAACCATATCATCCCGGCTGCGATACGTTATCAGTCGCTGCTGCTCGACAATGTGTATAAAATAAAGGAACTCTTCAAGGGTGACAAATCAGACCGCATTGCCGCGCAGGATCTCGCGTCGATAGAATCTATAAGCGAGCATATCTCGGAGATCAAGAGCGGAGTTGCCGCTATGGTTGATGCTCGTCGCAAGGCAAACAAAATCGAGAGCGAGCGAGAGAAATCCATCGCCTATCATGATGACGTGGCTCCCAAAATGGAGACAATACGCTATCATATCGACAAGCTTGAGCTGATGGTAGACAATGAGATCTGGCCGTTGCCCAAATATCGCGAACTTCTCTTCATCCGCTGATTTACCACCGTTACATCTCATACAAAAAAAGATATGCGACAGATCCCTGTCGCATATCTTTTTTTGTATCCGTCCGTAATAGGCCGACTTTATTGGGTTGACTATCCCTGAGACTATCCTTGATAAGTGTTGACAGATTTGAGGGCGATCAACTAATGAGGTTTACACCGTCAGAGATGGTTTGCTGTTTCAATTTACATGCTTTCTTCTTAGGTTTTATCTCTGAATATATTAAATACAGTATCGAATGTGAAAAGGATAGGAAATTCTATAAGGACGTTGTATAGTCGTCCCCATAGTCCTTTCTCATGAAAAAGACGGTAAAATGCACGAAGATTGTATTTATTTACCCATTCCGGATAATACTTTATGCCGCGGGCGGTCTGATGTAGGAAGCCGCCACAAGTGAAGACAACTCCGTTGTATCCGGATTTTTTTAGGTCAAGCGCAAACTGTTCCTGCAAGGGAGATCCCATTCCGATTATAGTGAAATCACTATCTAATCCTATTATATCGGCAATAGCTTTTTTTCTGTCGTTTTTGTCAATGAAGTATCCGTTGCGATAACCGGCAATCTTCATTTCGGGATAGTTTTTTTGGAACTGTCTTATTGTGGATTCAAGCACATCCTGTTTTGTTCCTAAGAAATAGATGCTTCTCTTTGTTTCCTCATTATTCAGGAATGAAAACAGATCTGCCGCCATGCTTGACATGTCAAAACTCAGTCTCGGCACACGTTTCCTCCACAATAGACGGATTAGCCAGCACATTGTCATACCATCAACAAACAGTCCATCCATTGACTCATATAATTCCGGATGGCGACGCACAAGATGGTAAGAGTAGGGGTTGACACAGGTATAGACTCGCCCATGTCCCGACGAAAAAGTGCTGTAGGGATATGTTGAGGCGGAGTCTGCGATCTTGCGCACAAACTCACGAATATTCATAAAAATAAATTAATAATAGAAAATATTATTATCGCACCCGATTTGCTAACGTTGATTATTTTAGTGGGTGCTTTCTGATTTTTTTATGTATTAAAAATAGACTACAGGAGGTAGAGACATTCTTATTTGCTATGGCATATTGATATCCTTGTATGATAAAATATATTTGGAAAACTCGAATTTGATCAGTTATTGGAGTGCTCATTCCTACGATGAAAGAAGAAATAATCCAAATGGCATTTGATTTAGAGAATTTATATAAGTAATCTTTTTTATTACTCAACGCTCCTTTAATAGCAGAGTCAAAAAAGCAAAATTGAAGTATTATAAATATAATCAATCCACATATTCCCCATGAAGAAACATAATAGCCTAATTGCATTTCAATAGGCAGTTCATCTTTAGTTGGTCCCACTCCAAAAATAGGTGATTCAATAAATCGTAACAAGGCTTTGTCTTTCTGTGATGAACGCACATCATATGAACCATCAACAGCTGTGCCCGAAATAGTATCGTAAAGTCTTTCTGCATACTGAATAGAATCAGAAATCACAGGAATTTCCCATGACGTGCCAATAAAATACATTACCCATATGAACAATACTATTATTGGCACAATTAATATTTTTTTATATGATGGTATAGATGATGTAAAGAAAAGAATAATATTTACAACCATGTAAGCTGCTAACACAGAGCGCGATCCTACGAGTAACATGGCAATGCATCCTCCAATAAAAATAAATGATTTGAAGGGAAAAGACAATATGCAGTAACAATATATAAAAATTAATACAAATCCGAAATTATAACAATAACCAAATGTTCCGGAGTACCTAATATAGTTTAGATAGCCATATTCAAAAACCGCATATAATTTGGTTATTAATTGAAATGATTCAAAGAATTTTATAATATCAAAGATGAGTGATACACATATTAATATTACAATTATATTTACAAATGATTTTGTTAAACTTAATCTTTTACCAAAAACAAAACCTAATATAAAAAAATATAAATAGATAACAGGTCTTAATGCATCAGTAAAGTCTTTAGGGATAATGTGATGACCTAATATTGGTTGTATTACTAATGTTGTGAGATATGAAAAAGACCAAAGTAAAAATAATGGCGTAACATCAGGTAATGGAATTTTAAACGCTCTTAAACTTAAGAAAACAGGGATTGTTCCCAATATCGACACTATGAGATATATAAGTTGTCCTGTGCCGATTGATACATATCCCCAGAATGTCGGAAAAAAAACAATTACAAAGAATGTAAATATGACAAAATTCCTAGTCCTCGATAAGTTTTGTGTACTCATCAAACTGTTTTTCTTTATTATTACTTTCATTCCATTGTCTAGTCCCAGAAACCGAAGATAATGTAGATAGTTGTTTTATTACTTTTTCTCCTATTTCTTTTGTTTCGGAATCAATATTATAATCAAAATCTGAAAAATTGGTTATTTCGAATGTCGCATTATTCCATTCTGAAATATCACTGCAGAAGTAATCGATAGGAACTGCTGGCTTGCTTCCTACAAATGGAATTCCTAAAGCTATAACTTCACTAAGAACTATTGGACAACCCTCAAAATAACTTGGTAATAAGAATATATCAGACTTCTTAATGAACTTATATGGATTCTTTTGGTAGGGCATAATAATTATTTCATCTTCTAAATGAAGTTTAGCCCTGTATTTATATAGAGCAGATTTTAATTCTCCATCTCCCATTATTATGCCCTTCATATTTAATTCGGGATAATTCGTTTTTAAGTACTTAATAGTTTTAATGACTTTCCATTGTGCTTTTTGATGACAAAACCGACCAATATTAATTAAATATTTTGCATTATGATCCCATTCAAATTCAGAAATAGGTTCATTAGAGGCGATTTCAATTTTAAATGGATCTGTTTTATTAGTGACAACGATTATATTGTCTCCTGCTAAATTATATTTCTTCATCAAATCACACTTAATTGAATTAGAAACAGCAATCAATATTGGCACTCTGGAGTAACAGGTTCTTATAACCTTTTTCATAATTCTAAACAGTATTGGATGAAGTTTTTTATATTGTATTGACAATATATTATGAACAGTTACAACTTTTATTGCAGTCGTAGGTAACCAAGAAGCCAGTATATTACTTCTCTCTAAAAATGAAAATAATACATCTGGTTTGTAATTATTTATAACTGTTCTTAATTTCCAATATAGTTTGAATTGTTGAATTGTTTTAACTATAATATTGGAGGTATTTGCCCTACATCCATACTCATATCTTTCATTATCATTATCATTATAAAGAACAAATATTTTTGTTTTGTAACCATGACTCAAAAGATATTTATCATATTCAAGAAGTATTTTTTCGGCTCCTCCGGTTTTTATTTGGTCAATTATGAATAAAACTCTTTTTCCCATTTTTAATATGATAATTTTTAATATGATACAGGCAATATTGCTTATTTAATCATTTTTATGATCTTGAGGATTATGTTAGCCAAATTTCTATGGTATCAATATGATAATTGTTTTCTTTTCAACTTACTAATACCATTCAAAGATTTGTTTGTAATGAAAATGCGACAAATATTAATGCGAATTTATTCTTTTTTATGCAATGTTTGTAAACATAGTTTATATCTGATAATTAGATATTTGAAAACACTAAATGAAATAATACTACCTATCAAAACCATTATTTTCATAGAAATGGGTAAAATAAGTTTAAATACGTTTTTATTAAGTTCTTTACGATAGCTTTTATACCATGAGAAATCATAATCATCAGAGTAAAAGAAGGTCTGCCAGAATTTATGCATATAACAGAATGATTTGAAATGCAATGATAATTCTTGTAACAAGCCTTGTTTTATCAATGATTTCTCAGCAGTATCCATCATTATTGATAGTTCTTTTTCTCCTTTTTTATTTGAAGAATGAACTAAAGAGTTTTTATTTGATGTTCTGTAGTGATATAATGGTTTTCTGACTGTGGATAGTTTTTGGGCGACACTATGAAGTCTAATGCATGCGTAACAATCTTCTCCCAAGTTGAATCGTTCATCGAATACAATACAATTATCTGTATATAAAGATCTTTTAACAAGTCTTTGCCATACATTGAAATGCATATCCCGCATTACTAAAAGACATTTCAATCCGTCTATAGGGGAGTGATTAAAATTATCTATTATAGGAATAGAGTTATTCCCATTTTCTATATAAAACCCGCATCCAATGATATCTGCATTAGAAATTTTAGCTTTGTTATACATTGACTCATACATAGTTGGCTCTACCCAATCGTCACTATCACAATGAACTATGTATTCTCCCTTGGCTTCGTTTAGTGCTGTATTTCTGGCACTTGGCAATCCTTTATTTACTTCATGTTCAATAATTTTTACCTGATCAATTCTGTGTGGATATTCTTCCAATACTTGATTCAGTATAGACATGCTCTTATCTTTCGTGCAATCATTGACAAATATAAATTCAATACCATCTGTCATAGTCTGTTCCATCAAAGATCGTACACATTGTTCAATATATTTTTCAACACCGTATATAGGTACACAGACAGAAACTTTCATCTAATAAATAATTAAGTAACAAAAAATAATCAATACGAATAAGAGTATGTTTGAATTTAACTTTCATTTATATGAAGAGGTGTTTTCGAGGGAATTTCACGAGTTGAAGAAGGAGCATAGTGTGCTACGCGACTGATGAAACTTGGTGAAATTCACCGAAAAGAACCTTCATAGAAATGAAAAGAATATTTTCAATATGCTAAAACATAAAATTCGTGTTAAATTCAAACATACTCTAAGTTGCTAAAGAATTATTGAGGGCAAACTAATATTATCTTGTTCAAATCCTACCATAACAGGTTTATATATAGGTATGTATTGAGGTGTGTTATATGATTTAGAAAATGAAAATGCTATATCACGCCGTATATCATTCAAAATTTCCTTAAATGATCTGTTTTGATTAGATGAGATTATATTGACTTTTAATAGTTTTCTTTTGTTATGTCTGATCCATAACCCCAATAATGTTTCTCCAAGATATCCTATTACACGCTTTTGGCGAGAGTATGGTGAAATTTCAATTCTTGTATATACATCTTCCAATATTCTAAATAAAAAAGAACAATAGTTATCGTATTGTTCTTTTGAAGTTACAAACATATTACATTGAGTGAATTTATTAGACTTGAAATAGTAGTGAATTATATCATCTTTATATTCTGGAAATATTTTCATTATAGAATCAATAAAGATATGAGCTTCCTCGAGGGATGTCCATAAACACAACTCCTCGAATACGCTTTTTGATAAAATAATAGGTTTGGGAATTATTATATCATAGTTTTTTAAATATTGTGATATCTTGTGTTCATATATACTAAAATAACGGTGGTAATGGCAAAGGCCTATGTAGTCGATGTCCTTGAGATTTTTCCATGCCCAGTAGAGGGCGGTGAGCTCGCAGTAAGAGCCGTTTTTCTCGGAGATGTTGTCTCCGGTGTTGTCGCATTGGAATCCGAGGTCGAGTTCGGGGTGGAGCGCTTTGCCCACCTGTATCGGCATGTAGATGTCATCCTGACGGATGTTAGGATCTGCTTTATGACATGCCACAAGTATTTTTACCCGCGGTTGTTTATTTTCTTTCATAAAGTATTATTTAAATAGATTAAGTAGTTGGCGTATAATTGGAGCCATATCGTAGTACTTGTATTCGGCGAGTCGTCCACCGAAAATGATGTCGGTTTCCTTTTCTGCTAATTTTCGGTATTTTTCGTATATTTTTTGGTTTTTTGCATCGTTGACTGGGTAAAATGGCTCCATCCCTTCGTGCCATTCCGTGGAGTATTCTTTGGAAACTACAGTCCATGGGTTGTCATAGACGGCAGCTCCAAATGTCTCAAAATGTTTATGTTCAATTATGCGGGTATAGGGCACATCTGACGATGTGTAATTTACTACAGCATTGCCTTGGAAGTTTGGGGTATTATATCTGGATGTTTCAAAACGCACAGTACGATATTCCAGCTTTCCGAAACATTCGTCGTAAAACTCGTCAATCTTGCCGGTAAACACTAATTTATCAGCTATTGATTCCCAATGTTTGCGGTTGTCAAAAAAATTTGTATCAATTTTGATATCGATTCCATTGAGAAGACCGTCAATTAACTTGTTGTAACCTCCAATTGGGATGCCTTGGTATGAATCGTCGAAATAATTGTTGTCGAATGTCATTCGAACTGGCAGACGGCGTATAATGAATGCCGGAAGTTCCTTACATGGTCGTCCCCATTGCTTCTCGGTGTAACCTTTTATGAGTTGTTCATATATGTCTTTACCAATGAGTGTCAAAGCTTGTTCTTCAAGATTGCGTGGTTTAGAAATTCCTTCAGCCTGCATTTTCGCAACTGCTTCATGACGCTGCTCTTCAAGTTTCGCTTGTGCCTCGATTGGTGTCTTCACTCCCCACATCTGATGGAATGTGTTCATATTGAACGGTAGATTATATAGCTTGCCGTTGGGAGCTTGTGCGACCGGACAGTTGGTGTAACGGTTGAATGGAACTATAGAGTTTACGAAGTCCCAAACTTCTTTATCGGAAGTGTGGAAAATATGTGCGCCATATTTATGTACATTAATTCCATCAATTTCCTCGCAATAAATATTGCCACCAGCATGAGGTCGTTTATCAATGACAAGGCAACGTTTACCTTGACGATTTGCTAAATAGGCAAAAGTAGCACCGAATAAACCGGAGCCAACTATCAGATAATCGTATTTCATTAGTAATATGATTGAGTGTTATCTTTTGAGAAATCTATTTAATACTGATGCCACCTTATAGCGTTCAGATTTATTCAATCCGATGAAATATGTAAGTAATGAAAATACCGCTAAAGTAGTTACGCCAATCATAATCAGTCCCCAAAAATTCTTCGGGAAATAAATCCAACAGAAATAATCAATAATACTGGATATGGATATCATGACAAAACATCTGATCCCGACTTCTTTAATAAATCGGGATACGCTTATTCCCAACTGCATACGGGCAAACAACAATCTTAGAAAAGCAGCCAATGTCTCGTTTATTACGATACATTGTATGACTGATTCGGGAGGATATCCATTTTTTAGCAGAACGTAGGCTGCCGGTATGACAAGTAGGAAAGAAAGACCGATGAAGAAATGTACAAGTTTTACCTTTCCATATGCCTCCAACGCGGCAGTCATGCCAATTGTGGACTGATTTAAAATCGCGCTTAGTAATAACAATCGGCAAAAAGTCACCGTGTATGCCGGAACTTCCGTCAGCCATATATTCAATACCGTAGGCATTGCTACTATTAAGGGTACAGCCAACAAACCGGTAAGAATCAATGGATATTTACACGCAACGTAAGTCAACGACAGCATTCTCTCCTGGTCACCTTCACCTGCACTTTTGATTAATTGCGGACGTATGGCTGTGGTTATGGAACTTGAAAACTGCATCAACACACCATTTACTTGTGTAGCAATTCCATTGGCAGCATTGATGACAACTCCGAAGAACATATTAAGCAATATTGAGGAACCCTGGTTTCTTATCGTGCTGCAGGTCGTGCCAATCATTACCCATCCAGCAAACGCGCCAATATGTTTTATTATAGAAAAATCGGTAATCTTTTTTATGGAGAACCTTGTCTCGGCATAATGTCTGTTGCAGTAAATCCATTCCGCACAAAGTTGTATATAGGGAATCGATGCTATCAAGACGGCATAACATTTCAATCGTTCACTTTCTATGAACATTACAGCTATTGCTATCCCAAACTTTATAATTGCGTTGAATAACTGGCATAGCGAGACGAATAAAATGTTTTCGTGAGCCATTAAGACAGCCTCAAAAGGGACTGTTATGACTGTTCCGACAATTCCTATAGTGACGGTGGCAAGAACAAAATATGCATCTGAAATTTTATCAGCAGGTATTTCAAGGAGATGACTGATTACTAATGTTCCGCCAATCTGCACGGTAACGGCGACTGCAATTGCGATGAATACATGAAGTGCCAGACTGTTATAGAAGACATTTCCTATTATCTCGGTCTCTTTTTCCTTTCCCATTGTGAACGATATGAACCGCTGTGTAGTGGTTGCCATTGTGTTGGCAATAAATGAGAAAAGGAATACGACACCGGCAATAAGATTATATATACCGAAATCAGTCTCTCCAAGAGCCGACAGGATATAGCGTGTGGAAAAAAGAGACATAGCCATGATTGCCAATAGGCGGACATAGCTTATCACTGTATTTACTGCTATTCTTTTATTGTCTCGCATTTTGAGTAAGGTCAGAAATGCAATGCGTTGTCCAAGCAATATTTTTCAAGATCCTCAGGGGTTTTGTTTAATTGGAATGATTTTGCCTCTTTATGGCTCTTGAAATATTCATTTAATTCAGATTCAGCTTTGTAATTGTAAATACGTCTGATTCCCTTTGCAATTACCTTAGCAGGAACTCCCCCAAGGACACAGAATTCTCCGTTTTCTGTATAGTCTTTTGAAAGTAGTGTATTGGAAGACGCAACAATGGTATAGTCTGATGTTTTGGTATTTTTCTTGACAACCGTTTTATTGGCAATCCAATTATATTTTCCTATGACAATCGGCGCTTTGTTCCGGGTCACTTTCTGAGTCTCCATATTCACTGTGAAATGATCATCGCTATCCATAAAGAAGCTCAGGAATCCGATTCTTGTATATCTGCCTATTTCCAAATAATCCCTAATAAGCATCAATGTCCCTTCTCCAATTAGAGTATCACCCATAAATCTCATTGTACCAGAGTTTTCTATGATGCATCCTCCCCCCAAAAAAACAGGGCCGTGGAACTCAATTCTTCCATAATTGCAAATCTTGCCATTGCCTTGGCTTTTGTAGCCAAGTTTCCCCCATTGGATCATCCCTTGGAAAACGTTTTCCGACTTAATCTCAATTTTACCAATGCGGTATAATGAGGTGTTATGATAAATGAATACCGGCAATTTACAAGCCTGTCTTAACGGCAGACTTTTAAAATTGAAAAAAATAGTTTTTGACAAACTTAGACGATGATGTTGTACTCTGATTCCTTTGAGTAACAGCAATGCAAGTGGGCCAACCCACTCCTTAATTAATTTTATCATGAAACATTCGAATTTATTCTTTAAAATTTGAAGGAGTGAAATTAATGTTGTCTGAATCTATTTGGGAATTGCGAAAGGATTTAGTCCGTTATTCTTATATTTATAAGGTTCTGTACTTTCCTTAAAATGCCTGTATAGAATACCTTCCCATTCGTAATTATAGATTCGTCTCTTTTCGCTCCCAATTTTTTAGCGGGGCAGCCACCCAGGATAGGATATTCTATCCCTGTAATCCTTTGATAATAAACTGTTCACTGCAATAATTGAATAGTTGGGTGTAATTGTTCCTTTTTTATTGTCGATCTGTTGCCAATCCAGTTACAAATCCCGATTATTACTGGCTTGGAACAATCTTTTATTTCATGCGTCTCAGTGTCCAACATGTAATGGAAATCAGAATCCATTATTTGGGAATCAAATGCAATTCTTGCATAATCACCGATTTTACATTCTTTTCTATGCATGATGTTAACGTTTTCTCCGATTAAACTTTCAGTGCGGATATCCAATAAAGACATTGGTCCAAGTTCAAGCAAAACACCTTCCTAAAATTAATATATAGGGTTTTTATCACTCTTATACGTGGAAACGAAAGAGTCATCTCCATTTTGTTGATAATGCCTCCTATGGTTTTACGGAAATCCATAACTATGCACACTATGCCACCGCTTACATAGGTTTATAATCAAATTTGTTGCAATACTTAGACATCAGATACTTACGCCATCGCTTTGTTGAAACTCAGGGCAAGGCGGAATGCCTTGCGGTCATACGGGTTTAGATCTTTGCGTGTGCACAACTCTTCAAGGATCTTATTGTCGAGTGAAACGTGTTCATCATAATCCAGAATATCGGGGAACAAGGCGTTTGCAAACCGGCGATAGCTGCGCAGTATTGTCGAACCGGGAGAGGAAAGATCTTCAATCCGGTTATGTTCATACCATGTGTATTTGGTTTCTTCAGGCAGGTTTTCATGCATAATCAGTGCAAGACGCTGATAATTTTCGTAGGTTGTAGCATCTGGGAATCTGTTATGCAACCTGAGGGTATTCGTCCATCTGTCAAGTAGAAGACGGTAAGTGTTGCTACGTCTTTTGTTGTCTGTTCCGTATGTCTGACCGCACGGAGTTGAAAGAATACTGAATACCACACTTTCCTCAATACCGCGGTTGCCATTTTCCCATGCCTGTATAATGCGCTTCCTGTTGCGTTCGATGAATTTCATATCGGGCATTCTGCTGTAGCCCATACGGTATGTAAGGTCATAACATTCAAGTAGAATGGGAATGTCTTCTTCTTTACATCCGGACAATTCAATACATATCCTGTCGCTTAACTGACGACAATCCCGTTTGATATCCTCCTCTTCAGGAGTGGGGGCGTGACCGTCAAACACAAGAGCACCTGCCATTTGATTTCTCATGGCAAGATAATGTGAAAGCCCCGCTATCTCATTAATGTCAATCATAAGCGATATGTTTAAACAGTTTCTAAATAAGTGATCACTTACTTATCCGGCATGTTCTATGAATGCTTCTTCCACCCTAATGTCGTTCCATCTTATGAACGATGTCTCTGAAAGCCGGAGGACATATGTCCTGGTTCCATCCGTGTTGCATATTTCACGCACGATACCTTCCATGCCGTCCAACAGTCCGCCGCCGTTTATCTTGACTTTGTCTCCTATATTTGCCTGCCGATGGTTTATGAGTTCAATCTCGATATCGGAAGTAAGTTTGCCGATATGTCGCTGGAACCTTGTCATTTCGTGTTGGGTGATATATGAATACGGACTGTCCGGGCTATTGGTTCGGCGATAGCACCAAGCCATATTGCCTATGCCGCTCATGAACTTTCCAACCTTGTCGCTGCGCAGCCGGAAGAACAACAGTCCGGGAAGATAAGGCACCATGCGAGTGACCATTTTCTTTTTATCCTTATTGTTCCTGCGTACGTTTTTCCTGACAGGATAATAAAACGACAGCTCCTTATATGGACTGTTGTCGCCGTGAGGTAATGATCCGGTTATGTCATCCGGGGTTACGCCTGTGCGCAGCTTCATCACGTACCAGCGGATTGTTTTGTCATTGAATGTCTCCGCTACGAGGTTTACTATCTCTGTTTTCCGGGTTTCGTTTATTTCAGCCGGTTCTATAAGTGAGAGAAATGCGAATCCCGATGGCACTGACGGGATGACCCCCCTTATTTCACTTACAGAAATGCCGCAACCGAGTGCAGAAGCAATCCACATTTCAGTGAGAGATTCACGTGAGAAGGAGTTGCCGAAATCCATTCCGACTGAACGGAGTGTTGTTTTCATGTCCACGATAAGGTCACTTATTATCCGTGGATTCCGCTTCTTTCCCTGATAGAGAGGAAATACGTATTTCTGTTGTGGAGAAAGACGCATGCTCTCTACAATGTCGTCCGTCTGTGGGCAATTTATACATATATCTCCAAACCGGAGACTGACCACATCTTCCAAAGATGCATCGACATTGTAAAAGAGATATTGGATCACGTTGGATATTATCCAATCTGAATCTTTCCTGTCTTTTTTTAATAAGCACCTGAGCAATGACAGATTGTCTGCAATTCTTTTATCCGGTGACTTGTAGGAATATTCTGTAAATTCTTTTACTGATTCAAAAGGGTCATATCCGGAGTGTTTATCAACGTTCATGTCACGATATAAGGAGCGCAATGCATAAACATATCTCCGGCATGTTGTCTGTTTCATCCCTTTGAGCAGCATATCCACTATCCATAATCGTATAGACCTGTCGGAAATCTCTTTGTTCCCGTTTCTGCGGACACACGCGAGGAAAGAGGGTATCACTCGTTCCGCAGTCATTCTCGGACATGATGCAATCTTCCCACTTTCGACAAATTGTTCAAAATAACTTATGTTACAATATTGATTTGAAGTCATTTGGGTGTTTGTTGAATGTGCACGAAAAGGAATATTGATAGCATGTCCCTTCTTCCCGCCGGATATGTTCTTTTAATGGCAGGTGATGGAGATGAGAGAGTGTAAAAGTGACGAAATTTATAAACATAATCCGTTCAAATCTGACCGGGCAAGAATAAGTATCTCTTGGGAAGAGATACTTATTCTTTTCAACTCCTTGAAATATAGCTTATTGGAATTGGGTGCAAATTACTTTGCATGAAAAATGGTTAAGAAAATGAATTGCAAGATATTGAAACTTAGGGTAGAAAGACTTTTTGTATTAATGCACATTTCGCATGCACAGAATTATAAGAGGGTAATTTTTATACGTTTGCAGGATATAAAATGTCTGGGATGTTTTGTAAAATGGCATGAATTATGTATCTTTGCAATCGGAATAAGTATCTCTTCCCAAGAGAGATGGATTTTAAAGGCATGTGTATGCTTTGTTTGATGTCGGTGTTTCTGACAGAATATAAATCGTTTTTTCCCTTTTTATCCGCTGTGTGAGCGGATGGGAGGGAAGAAGAAGTATAGTGTGAACGAAGCATTTCGTGCATCGCATGAATCAAGGTAATTGACTTGCAATAAGTGATATATAGTGGATCGGTTCTTTGAGTTTGTCGAAAGTGGTCTGGGTGTGGATTGTCCGGCAATGGTTGCCGACAGGGTAGTGCCATCATTTCTGCGCTCAGCTGAAAGACACTCCTTCCAGAGTCTGACGGCAAAGAATCTCCGGCTATGGGTGACAGATATGCTCTGTAAAGGGATGAAGCTCACCACATGCAGAAGATATGTAGGAGCGTTACATACTCTTTTCCGTGGTGTCTCCGAAAACTACGGCAATAAATATGGTTGCGAAGACCCGTTTATTGCGGTAAAAGCCGACTTGCACAGGCAATCTGAATGTCAGGATAGTAAAACTGCCGATAATCTTTCTCTGATTCCCCGGTTACTCAAAAAAGAGAAGTCATCGTCTGACTGGCAGATTGTAAATATAGTACTCTATCTGCTGTATAACGTAAAATCATCGTTGGAAGATGTTGTGCGACTGCGGTTTGAAGATCCGGTTGCGACCTGTCTCCATGCCGGTGACATAATAGACGGAATGCGAGTGTCACCACAGCAGAAATATGTATTTGCCTTAGGACAGGGGAAGAAGCGTGAGCAAAGGATAATCCGTGACCTTCTTGCCGACATGCATACTGTTTTGCGAATGTCTGGCATGGACTTCGGCACAGAGTTCTCAAGGGAATCGATTACTTCGATGTGGATTCACACCGCCCTTGGAAAAGGAGTCACATATGGTGAAATAAGAGCCATATTGCCGGAACTTCCACGCGATTGGGCGTTTCTCTCGCTTGTGGAGCCGGCTGACATTGACGCTGACCGAGAATGCAGCATCATAAATCGCGTGGCAGATGCCATAAATGACAAGACCGTGCGCTGGTACGTGATGAGGTTGCGTTCGGGCGTATCACCGGAAGACATTACATCTGAGGAGAATGCATTCAAAGGCAGCGGGTTCGAAGAACTGTCATTCTATTATCCTGTGAGAAAAGTAGTGCGCCGGGAAAACCGGAAGATGGTCACCGAAGAGCTTCCTTATCTTCCGGGATTGCTTTTTTTCCGGATGCGCAGCGACAAGGTTGGCAGATTCATGAGTCTGACAGGCAGCAAAGCCTGGTGTTATCGGGTGACGAACAGTCCCGACAGTCCCTATTCATTCATCTCCCGCAGCGAGATGACCAGATTTCAGCGTCATATCGGCAAACTTACTGCAGATGTGGAGATGGAACTGGTAAACCGCTATGCCGCCGCAATCGGTGACAAAGTCAGGATCAGCGGCGGCGGTTTGCTCGAAGGTCAGGAAGGGATAGTAAGGGAAATACGGAATGTGGACGGAAGCTGCACCTACGTGCTCAGACTGTCGGAATCCTCCTTTATACGGTGGAATGACGTCAAGGTAGACGAAACCTTCGTGGAGTCTGTATCCTGATTCCCCATCCGCCTTAAACAGCTTAAGTTAAAATGACGCGACAGACAGCATACATGACAGAAGTGAGAGATATTACAGGTTATTCCCATTATCTTGCCATGAAAAGCCAGATGTCGGGAATGCTGGTGTTCGACGGACATAAGGCAACGTCAGAGGAGACATCCCTGCGTCAGGAGTGCCGCCGGATGAGCGACAGAATCAGTCTGGAGCTGTCGGTCTGCAAGGAGGAAGAAATCGCCATGCTGCTCGAATGTTTCGAGACGATGTACCGGTTGGGATATAGGCGTATGCCCGACTGCAGGTTCATAGACACGCACAGGCGCCGCATTCTTGACGCGTGGCGATGCGGCAACCGTCGGATAGCCGAAAGTCAGGTATATGAAATATCGGAGGAAGCACGCCGTGAGCTGTCAGACAGATGGCTGGCGGCACTCATGGAGCACAGTTGTTTTCCGGGAGTCACGGCGTATGAGAATTATCAGCGGCTTGCGCTCATTATGCGGGAGGATATAGGGTCGCGGATCGATGGCGATGCGGAAGAGTTGAAGCGCCGGTGGTACGACTTCAACCGGATTGACGATTTGGCGTCAGAGAGCACCTCTATACTCAAGAGTTACCGCAGGTTTGCAAGCTCCCTCTTCCCCGAGGTCCTCGACTTCGATGAGCAGACCGCCCTCGACAACCGTCTCCTCGCCGAGCTGTCGCGCCGCCGTGACCTCACCCCCCACGACCGCGCCGCCTACCGCCTCGCCCTCGAATACAACAAAGAAATTGCCGAAGACTGACGCAGTCAGACGGTGAAATAACAAAATATAAAGATATTTATTTACTGTAAACACTGAATTTTATGCAAGCAATTATTTTGGCAGCAGGCATGGGAAGGCGTCTTGGTGAATTTACATCAGAAAATACGTAAGCGTCCAAAATTGACGTATGGCGCAGAACGGGACAAATGAGAAACTTCGCTGGACATACAAAAACAGCTAACGATCTGTTCAAAAACGAAGACTTTGAAAGGCTCCTCGTAAAGTATACCAGCGAGGGGCTGCCCGCCGGAGAGAGTCTCCAGCACTTCTGCGACAGAAATAAGGTTCCGTTCAATCTGTTCGACAAATGGTATCGCGATACACGCCATAAGGTGGTGAAATTTCCTTGACGCCATGGAACGCGAAGAGATGAAAAACGTCATCCTCGAGTTGTTTGAACAGCAGCGACAGCTCAACGCCCGACTCATCGAGATGCAAAGGATTATCGAGGAGAAGGAGCAAAGCATCGCGATGCTCACCCGGCGGATTGACGAGCTGATCGCGCTGATCGCGCAGAGGCAGCAAGGCGACAGCGAGACCACCCTCGCCATGCAACGACAGTGGGAGAAGGAACGCGAGAGTTTCAAAAAGACAATCTCTGATCTTCAGGATATTATCAAAGTACTTAAGGCGGATAAGTTCAAGGGTACATCCCAGAAGAAACGCCGCAAGGTTTCCGACAAGGATGGCGGTGACAACGGCTCGTCGACAGCCGCCGGCCAGTCCGACCTGTCGGAACTGAAAGCTGATTTTGATGGCCGTGATGCTGACGGAAGCATTGCCTCTGCAGCCGACCGATACTTGACAACGAACTTGTTGATATCGAGCATCTGTGCTGCATGGCGCATGCCCGGGCAAAGTTCAAATACGCATCTGATCAGGGCGACAAGGATGCCGACTGGTTCCTTGACATATGTACAACAGGATGACCCACTTGCTAAAAGATGTTCATCCGCCACGTGGCGAGCTGATGGAGAAGGCTCTCAATTATCTTCAGACGTTCTGGACCCAGCTTACAGCATGGAGAAACGATGGACGATACGACATCGACAACACATTGGCCGAACGCTATATCCAGCCACTCTCGGGCGAAAGGAAGAACTCACTCTTCTATGGCTCACAGAAAATGGCAGTTGTCTCGGCGACCTTCCACACGCTTTTGGCCACCTGTCACGCACGACGTGTGTCCCGGTTAAAATATCTCAAGGGTCTCTTCCGGGGATTAATCGAAGGACGCACCGACTATCAAAACATGATACCCGCACTTGCGCGTCATGTTAAAAATCAATAAAAAACATCGTTCGATTTAATAAAAATTTTGAGAAGGCGCCCAAAAAGCGCCTTCCCATAACCCTACGTCAAAATTGGACGCTTACAAAGATTAGCTCAAAAGACACAAATGAATCAGATTAAGGCCGGAGCTGTACTTAACTATGTTATAATTGGACTCAACGCACTTGTGGGATTGTTATATACTCCTTTCATGTTGCGATGTCTCGGACAGAATGAATATGGACTATATTCACTTGTCGCGTCGATTATAGCCTATCTCACCCTTCTTGATTTCGGATTCGGACCTGCGGTGGTCAGATATACTGCGAAATACAGGGCTGAAAGAAAAACTAAAGAACAATATTCTCTTTTTGGATTGTTCTTTACCCTTTATTCTATCATTGGTGTCATTGCTTTTGTCATAGGGCTACTCTTGTATTTCAATATTGACTGGCTCTTCGACAAGACAATGTCGCAATCCGACCTCTCACAGGCAAGGACTATGATACTTCTGCTCCTCTTTAACCTTGCGTTCACCTTCCCTATGAGTGTATTCGGTTCGATAATCGGGGCTTATGAGAGATTCATATTCCAGAAATCAGTGCTTGTTTTGCGAATTATACTCTCTACAGGAGTGATGATTGCTGTTCTCGCTTTGGGCTATAAGGCAGTTGCCCTTGTTGTCGTTCAGACTGTATTCAATGTGTTGTTGCTTACTGCAAACTTTATTTATTGCAGACAGGAACTGAATGTAAAGTTCCGTTTTGACAGTTTCCGATGGACATTCATACGTCAGATTCTCAGTTTTTCTGTGTGGGTGTTTCTTGGAGATATTATGTTCAAATTCTATTATAACACTGGTCAGTTTGTGCTGGGAGCAACTTCCGGCACTATTGAGGTTGCATTATTCGCACTCGGAGTCACTCTCATGCAGATGTATATGATGTTTTCAGGAGGAATCAGCGGCGTGTTGTTGCCTAAGATAACCTCTATGGTTGCTCAGCATAAGACAGACAAGGAGATTTCTGACCTGTTTATACGTACCGGTCGTCTGCAATATATTGTTATGGCAGTTATCCTTGTTGGGTTCGTGGTATTGGGGAAACAGTTCATACAGCTGTGGGCAGGACCTGATTATGTAGGAGTTTATTCCATAGCATTAATATTTTTCCTTTCCACTATTGTCCCCTTGATTCAGAATACGGCAATCTCTATACTTCAGGCACGCAACCAACAGAAATACCGGTCACTTATGCTTGTAATTGTCGGTGTTGTGAGTCTTGTTTTCCAGGTTATTCTTTCAAATTACTATGGAGCTGTGGGATGTGCTATTGCCGTTGGTGCGGCGAATATAATAGGACAGGGAATTATCCTGAACTGGTACTATTATAGTCGTCAGAATCTCAATATAATAAAATTCTGGAAAGAGATAGGCAAAATGACGATTGTTCCAGCTTCGATTGCTGTTGTAGGGTATTTCATCATAAATGAATTTACAATAGACAGTTGGCTGAAATTCATTTTGGCAGTTGTATGTATAATGGTATTATATATTCCTCTCGTCTGGAAATTTGGTATGAATGAAAGTGAGCGTCTTCTTTTTTCAAGACCATTGCAAAGAATAAAGAATAAACTCCTTTAATCAGTATGAAAATTTTACTTTTAGGCGGCACAGGGGCTATGGGGTCCCATTTGTCTGAAATTATAAACAATGATAAAGGAAATGATATTGTTATCACTTCCAGAAAGACGAGGGTATCAAAAGGCAATATATCTTATGTTGTTGGGAATGCGCATGACAAATCCTTCCTTGACTCTCTTCTAAATAAAAAATGGGATGTGATTGTGGATTTCATGGTATATAATACTGATGAATTCAAATTGCGTGTGAAAGATATGCTCGATTCTTGTAATCAGTATGTTTTTCTTAGTTCTTCAAGGGTATATGCTAATTCCAACTCAGCGATTACGGAAGACAGCAGTCGTCTTCTGGATGTAACCAATGATAGTGAATATCTTGCAACCGATGAATATGCCCTTACTAAGGCGCGACAAGAAAATGTTTTAAAGGAAAGTGGAAGGACAAATTGGACAATTATCCGACCATACATAACTTTTGCTGAGAATCGTCTTCAACTTGGCGTATTGGAATTGGAAGATTGGCTTTATCGTGCTCTTTTGGGTCATACGATTGTGTTCTCAGAGGATATTGCGCAGCATTTCACCACATTGACTTATGGTTATGATGTGGCGAGAGGAATAGCCGCTGTCATGGGCAATGAAAAGGCGTGTGGTCGAGCTTTCCATATCACAGTGTCTAATCCTATGAAATGGGAAGAGATTCTCGAAATTTATATTGATGAGATTGAGAAATTGACCGGGAATCGACCTAAAGTTATGATGGTTAAAGAGCATCCTTATATCAAAGACAAAAGCAGGGTATATCAAGTGATATATGACAGAAGATTTGACCGCAGATTTGATAACTCAGCTATAAGAGAGTTTATCGACACTTCTTCGTTCCTCTCTACATATGCCGGATTAAGGAAATCATTGAAATCATTTATATCAATGAATAAGGAGTGTAAATTCAATCTGAATGCGAGCCACGAAGGGAGGTATGATCGTATTACTAATGAAACAATGAGTTTGACATATTTCAATGGTATTAAACCCAAATTGAACTATATTATTAATCGATATATACCATTTGCTGTACCGATTTTAAAATATTTCAGAACATTAGTTAAATAAAGATATCCTATATTAGTATGGAACATTTTTACAGCATTGAGAAATCAGTTCAGATACTGATTTCATTGCTAAAACAACATAATATCCGCAAGATTGTAGCGAGTCCGGGAACGACAAATCTTTCGTTCGTTGCCTCAGCAATGCAAGATCCATGGTTTGAGATCTACTCTAGTGTGGACGAAAGATCCGGATGTTATATTGCTTGTGGACTTGCATTTCAATCGAAGGAGCCAGTTGTTATATCATGTACCGGAGCGACCGCATCAAGGAATTACATGCCTGGACTTACAGAGGCTTTTTATAGCAAGTTACCAATCCTTGCAATAACAGCAACTCAAGGTAATAACAAGATAGGGCACCTTGTGGCTCAGGTTCTTGATAGAACTCAGATTCAGAATGATGTGGCAGTTTTAAGTGAAAGCATAACAGCTTCCATAAATGAAGAAGAGGAATGGAGCAATAACGTTAAGATAAATAGAGCCCTCTTGGCATTACGACACCATGGCGGGGGTCCAGTTCATCTTGATTTCCAGACTATTTATCCGCGAGATTATTCTGTGAAAGAATGTCCTGAAACGAGGGCTATTTTCCGCACTTCTCCTATTGATCCTGTTTCAAATCCCGGAAATTTTTTCCCGGAAATTGAAAAGTCTGAAAGAATAGCTATCTTCCTTGGGAGGCATAATGATTTCTCAATAGAAGCTTGCGAGGCAATTGACCGGTTTTGTGCAAAGTATAATGCAGTGGTGTTCTGTGATCACACGTCAGGTTACAAAGGAAAATATCGTGTTCTTCTTCCGTTGATAACAACTCAGTCTCTTATTTCTTTTGAAATCAATAAGGTCGATTTGCTTATTCATGTTGGAGAGATTTCCGGTGCCTATATGACAGTTTTGCCTAAAAAAGTATGGAGAGTTAGTCCTGATGGTGAATTGAGAGATTGTTTCCGCAAGCTGACGCGTGTTTTTGAGATGGAATCGGAGGTATTCTTCAAACACTATGCTCCTGCCGATGAACCTGATGCCGATGAATCTTCCTATCTGGAGGAATGCAACGCCACACTCGCTGCGATAAGAGAAAAAATCGACTCTTCTCAAATTCCTTTCTCAAACATCTGGATAGCTTCTCAGACAGCTCATCGTATACCAGAAAATAGTGTGGTTCACTTAGGTATCTTGAATACTCTCCGAGCTTGGAACATGTTTGAAATGCCGGAGTCAGTATCTTCCACCTCCAACACCGGGGGGTTTGGAATTGACGGAATACTCTCAACCCTTGTTGGAGCATCGCTTGCAGATAAAGAAAAACTATTCTTCGCTATCCTTGGAGACCTCGCCTTCTTCTATGACATGAACGTAGCCGGAAATCGTCATGTCGGCAACAATATAAGAATACTCTTCATCAACAACGGCAAAGGCACGGAATTCAGAAACTACAACCACCTTGGCGCACTATTCGGCGAGGAGGCCGACAACTACATAGCCGCAGCAGGTCACTTTGGCAACAAATCTCACGATCTCGTCAGACACTATGCAGAAGACCTCGGATTTGAATATTTGACAGCCGACAATAAAGAGGAATATCTTAATAACATAGACCGCTTCCTCTCACCACTAACACCTGACTCCTACCCAATCCTCTTCGAGATTTTCACTAACTCGGAAGACGAAAGCAACGCCCTGAAAATGGTCAATGAGACATGCCATTCAGCAAAAGGCATGGTCTCGCAGACAGTTAAAGGAGTTTTGGGAAAGAAAGGCACGCAGTTTGTAAAATCAATCCTCGGCAAATGAGAATCGCGATACTGACACTGCCGTTGCACACAAATTATGGCGGCATACTGCAGGCTTACGCACTCCAGACCGTCCTTACTCGCATGGGCCATCAGGTTGAAGTGCTTCAAGCACCGCCCACATTCCCAAGAAATCCCCTCCTCAAACCACTCATCTACGGGAAACGTATCGCGAAAAAAATCCTGAAAGATTGGAAGACTCCAATCTTCATCGAGCAGAAAAGAAAAAAAGAGCTACCTATAATCAGGCAACACACTGACCAATTCATCGCCGAGAATATCAACCTAAGGAAAATCAACTCCCTCCACGAAATATCCCCAAACGACTATGATGCCATAATCGTAGGCAGCGACCAAATTTGGCGCAAGCCATATTTCCGCTGGATGTGGAACTCTCCGATGAAAGATGCCTATCTCGAATTTACCCGCGGCTGGGATATAAAGCGAATAGCCTACGCGACCTCATTTGGAGTTGACGACCTGTCGGAATATATCCCTGATGAAATCAGACAATGCGCCAGTGCCTTGCAGCTCTTTGACTCCGTATCGGTAAGAGAAGATTCAGGAGTAAGGCTATGCCGAGAGCACTTTGCCGTAGAAGCCCGACATGTGCTCGACCCGACAATGCTCCTATCCAAAGAGGATTACGAAACACTTGTAAATCAAAGCAATGTCGCGGAGAGTCCCGGGGATATGCTGTGTTATATACTCGATCCAACGGAATTCAAAAGCAAGGTAATATCAGAAATATCTTCCGAAAAAGGGTTGACTCCCTTTAATGTATTTGCGGAGACTGACAACACGCGTCTGCCGCTGCAGCAAAGGGTTCAACCACCGGTTGAATCATGGCTTCGCGGATTTATGGATGCCAAATTTATCGTGACCGACAGCTTCCACGCCTGCGTATTCTCGATAATCTTCGGCAAGCCATTTATTGCAATAGGCAATGCAGGCCGAGGCATGAGCCGCTTCACCTCCCTCCTTTCACAACTTTCACTTGAAAACCGTTTATTGCCCACAGAATCAGACCTCGTCAATCTGCCCAAGATTATCCATGCGCTACCTGCAGTTTCAATCCATGACAATATAGACCAATCCCTCTCATTATTGACCGAGGCGCTGTCTTAACCGACACTAAATCAATCCAACAGAATAAATGCCAAAAATCAGCGTAATCATACCCGTTTATAAAGCTGAACCATATATCGAGCGATGTGTCAGGTCGCTTTTTAGCCAAACCCTTGATGACCTGGAATATATCTTTATCGACGATTGTACACCGGACAACAGTATCAGTGTATTAAAAGCAGTGCTTGACGAATATCCCAATAGGAGGGATCAAGTCAAGATAGTCAACCATCAGCATAATCAAGGAGTCAGTCAATCTCGGCAAGACGGTTTTGATGCCACAACCGGTGAATATGTTATTCATTGCGATCCGGATGACTGGATAGAACCGGAAATGTACGAGTTACTTTACGACAAGGCAAAAAGTGGGAACTTCGATATTGTGGGGTGCGACTTTTGGGAGGAATTTGATAACAAATCAACTACCAAATTACAAGAATTCAGTCTCACTCCCAAGGATATATTTGTTGCTATCCTGGATGGAGATTTACATCCATCACTTTGGAGCAGGCTCATCAGACGTCAGTTTATTATAGAGAACAATGTAGTTTTCGATCCCGATATCTGCTTGTCGGAAGATGCGAATTATGTCTTTCCGCTTCACCTGGCTTCAGAGAGAGTGGCATGGTTGCACCAGCCCTTGTATCACTACCGTATGGCAGCAGACAGCATCACCCACAGAATCGGAGAGAAACAGATATTCTCTCATATCAAGGTAATCAAATCGATTTCTGAATATTGTCCAAAAGAGGAGAGGGTTATCACGGCATATAATAGTGCAAAAGCCAGAGCAGTGCAAGCCTTGATCACTAATTTAAAGGTCTATAATCCTCAACAGTGGTTGGCAGAGACAGCTGGCTTGCCCTATAGCTTTTTTGGGGCTATCAAACATCGCATCTCTCCATGGTTGATCAGGCACGGTTTTTTTAAATTGAACAAGTGCTTCGTATGGCTATTCAGATTAATCAGTTAATGTCAACCGTTCTGTCTTCGCATCAATAATACGATTAGGATGGCATTAAGCACTAATCAAATCACTTCCATCACAAGCGGACCGCGACAATCCAACTTTGAATTGTTGAGGATAATCGCAATGGCAATGGTTTTGGGGCTACATTTTAATTTTAAGTACTCCGGGATTCCATCTATCCAGGGAGTGAATGGGGACCTTCTTGTCGATGCTTTTCGTTGTCTGATGGAATGTCTCTGTTTACCCGCCGTCAATGTTTTTATACTAATATCGGGGTGGTTCTCAATACGTGCTACGCGTTCAGGGCTTATAGCTTATTTATATCAATGTTTCTTCTTCCTGATTCTAACTTATTTAATCTATCTCTGGTACACTGAGAATTCTTTTTCGGCAGGCGGCATCTTGAGCTGTTTTGCGCTTACTAAATACGGCTGGTTCATTGTCAGTTATTTGATATTATATCTTTTAACCCCGTTTGTAAACAGCTATATAAATTCGAGTAGTTCGCATCAAATAAAATTATGTTTGATAGCTTTATTCTCGGTGAGTATGCTCTATGGCTGGATAGGGGGAAACTCGAACTATAATAATGGATATACCGCCGTATCATTTATCGGTCTATACATTTTGGGGCGGTATCTATCTATTTATTGTAGATTAATTCCCATCAACTGGGTAATTCTTTTCATAGTCTCGACGGGTCTTAACTTCTTTCTTATTTTCCTTGATACAACATTCTTTAAATGCGTTGGCCTATCAAGATTGATGAGCTACGTAAACCCGATTATCATACTTCAATCTGCTTCTCTGCTCATGATATTTAGTAAAATATCATTGAATGTAAACCGGACCATAAATTTTGTTGCCAAATCTTCGTTCGCGGTTTATCTTTTACATGATTGCTCGAAATACGAAGAATCCTTAATGGTCCGCGCAGTCAACATTATAAGTGAGAATTTCAATGACGTTGCCTATTTCGGCGTCATCTTAGCGTGTATTGTTGCTATTTATTTCATTGCCGTAAGCATAGACCAATTAAGGATATTCTCCTGGAATAAAATAAAGTCTTCCCTAAGCAGAGTATTGGATAAAGATATATTGTACTGAAATGACTTCGGGATTAACTGCATCAATCAGCAATTCACGCTCGCTTGAGCTTATCGTGATTACTATTGTATTCATGATTTCACCTGTAATCTGTTTCCCCTTGCTTGTGATTGGTGTATATAATCAGAAAAAATATGCGTATTTCTATATATGCATGTTTATGGGACTCCTTTCGATGTATTATTATCCACAAGGGGATCAATATCGATATCTTACTGATCTTTTAACTTATAAAAACCAATCTTTCTCCGAAATTATTGACTTCAATATTGTCATTTCTATACGAAATTTTAATTTAATCACACTTTCTTTATTTGCAGCGTCGAAGACCGGATTTATAACTCTGGAAATTTACAGAATGCTAATTGTCTGTTTTGGCTGTGGAATAATGATGTATATATATCAATCGGTAGCATCCTCGCTTGAAAATAAAATTCCACGACTGTTCCAATTTAAATTATTTCTTATCCTTTTACTCTCCATACCAGTCTACTATATGACTCAAGGCTTCAGGAGCGGTTTGGGTGCTATATTCCTAAGTTTAGGAATGTATAAGCTTTTACAGAAGAATCAGAGTGGATATTTCTGGATGTTAGTCTCCGCATTTATCCATTTCTCATATTTACCTCTATCAATAATCTATATACTTGGGCTTAAGCTGAAATTCAGGATTAACAACAAGAATTTCATTTTCTACTTCTTGCTGTTGATGCTATTGTTAGTAACAGGCATAACAGCATTATATGGAAAGATTCCGTTCATAACCATGATGTTAGACATCTATGTGTTTGGATCGTACGGAACCGATTTTGTATGGAATGCATACAGACTTAAAGAGGTCCTTCTAATAAATGGTCTCCCGACTATTCTTATGTATGCCCTATTCTTGTTTTCGCATAAAGACCGGTCAGATTACAGGTTTTCGAATGTCTTGTACATCAATTTGGCACTGTTGCTGATTTCATTACCGTTCCAAGCATTCATCCAGCGCTTAGGTATTATCTCTGTTCTTCTACTGGCTGTTTACGGTATTATGAATTATAAGTCGATGCATTTGAAGAAGTACTCGCAAATCATAATTCTGTCTCTGTTGGTCTCTTCCGGATATCCATTCTTTATGCATCGCTACTGCTACTATCATTCCAACATAGAGAACTTCTTTATTTCGCCGCTGCCATTGATTCTACAAAACACATATGATATTGATGAGGCAAACGACCTTTTAAATGATGAAGGCGTTCTGAAACCTCAATTTCTAAAATGACAATGATTCGGTAAAAAATACCGAAGTTGTTGAAAATTAAGTTAATATATCGAGTTGTCAGATACAAATGAATCGCCAAAGCGTTCATTATAAAAGAATTAAGACCATGAACGTATTGGCGATTCTCAAAGACTTCACCTTTCGGTGCAAGTCGGTATTTGAAATACTACAACCAAAATGAGCAAAAGGTTTCTCAACTGGCTGATTTTAACAATACGCACTGTCGCGTTGATTCCGGGCAAAATAAATTTTACCCGGCTGTCGCGCTATGGTGGTCGCACGGCCAAAAACTTTGTCTCCAATTTCAAGACATCCGTTGACTGGCTAAAAGTCAACATAGGCATGGCGCAGGATAGCTTCGGTTACGACGGCGATGACATAGCAGTGGCAATCTATCCCTCGTTCATTTCAAAAGCCGGAAAGCTGACGTACGGAATAGGCCGTTTCTGGTCAGGAGTGGCCCAACGTGCGAAACGCAGGCTGGAGATAATGGCAATCGGGCAATCAGTCTGAGTAGACATACATGTGTGATGCTCGGTGCCGTCCAGTCTCCGAATTTCAAGACCCTTGAGTCGGAGAGACACATGTCGATGCTCGACTGGTATATTTCCCTTGTCAGGTCAAAAGCCGCCGAGTTGCTTTCCTTGACGGATATTCTGGTAGCCGATGCCTTTTTCTCCAAATATGAGTTTGTAAATGAGGTGATTGAGATGGGGTTTCGATTTGTCGGAAGGCTACGCGCAGACTCGTATCTGAGGTATCTGACCATACCCGCCCCCTCCGCCCCGCGCCGATGCGGCAGAAAGAAAAAGTATGGGGAGAAAGTGGATTTCTCCAACCTTGATATGTCTGTGTTCACTTCATTCATATATGAGGATCCGAAAGGAATCAAGACCCGATGTTATACCGCCGTGGTACACTCAAGAGCATTGAAACGTGATATACGCGTTGTGGTCTGCCCGGTTGAAAATGGAGAACCGCTTCTATACTTTTCCACCGATACGGCCATGAAGCCTGATCGGATTATTGGTTTCTACCGCACCCGTTTTCAGATTGAATTCGGCATACGCGATGCCAAACAGTTCACGGGGCTTCAGTCGCAGCAGACTCGGGATAAAGCCCGACTTGACTTTGCATTCAATCTTTCCTTCACGGCTCTAAATGTCTGTAAGGAGGTCATAAGGAAGGATTATCCCAATCTGTCGGTTGTCCAGTTCAAGCGGCTTATGTTTGAGTCTTATCTGGCTTCTACAATTATTTCGACTTACGGAAAATCTCCGCATCTCAAAATAATTCAAAAGATAAATCATCGATTGACTCAGTTGGCGGCTTAGCCGCATCTGATCAATATAAATTTTTACCGAATCATTGAAATGAGAGAATTATGAATCTTTGTTTTGTCACATATCAATTCAAGACCGGAGGCGTCGAACGAGTTTTTTGTGCGTTAGCGCGCGAATTAGCTGAACATAATATCAAGCTAATTACCGTAACATCAAATTATGATGTTATGTTAGAGAATATTCCATCGAACGTTGAGATAATCAATATCCATAATTGGAGAGTATTCAGGATGTTGTCATCGGCAAAATCGTGGCTACCGTTCTTATCCAGTTTGATTACTCCTCTTTATCTGATTCTTGAAATCATCTGCGTAAGATGTTCTCGGAAGTTCTCTAACACGACTTTTATAAATTTTTCCGATACAATCTCCTCCATCTTATTGTCTTACTACGGCAGTCATCAGAAGAAGGTATATTCATGGCTCCATTTTAATCCATTGACAATTAATTCTTCTCGGTTTAAGAAATTATATCATTACGTATATCGGCGTTTTTATAAAATCATATGCATCTGTAATGAACAACTGAAACTAATGTCGAGTACAGTGCCCGGTGTGGACAATGAGAAACTGACAGTCGTATACAACATTCTCGACTATAATGAAATGATAAGATTAAGCGAGCAACCCGTTGATTTTGATTCCGACTATATAGTGATGGTTGCCCGCTTTGATAAGCGCTCGAAGGATTTTGAGACACTCATAAAAGCGTATACTGATCTTCCGGAAGAAATAAAAAACACATACAAATTAGTTTTTGTAGGCGATGGACCGGATTTAAGCGAAGTTAAGAACGGGTTGCACGATAATAAGGAGAAAAGAAATATCTGCTTTGTTGGTATGCAAGAAAATCCCTACAAATGGATACGCAATGCAACGATATTAGTCCATAGCTCTAAAACAGAAGGTTTACCTACCGTATTGCTTGAGGCCTTAGCATGTAAGACTCCTGTCATATCAACTATGTGTCAGACCGGTCCAAAAGAAATTCTCAATCACGGAGAGGCAGGAATTTTGGTACCTGTAGGCGATGATAAGTCTATGAACGAGGCCATGGAGTTATTACTAACCAACGAAGAACTCCGAAACAAGTATATTGACAACGGCACTAAACAACTTGCCAATTTTTCGAAAGAGGTCATTTTAGATAAGATTAATACACTATGGAAAGCTTGAAAGTCTGTGCAATAATCGTCACGTTTAATCGTAAAGAATGGCTTTTGCGGTGTGTCAAAGCTGTTTTAGCTCAATCGTTCAAGCCCTCCGAATTAATTATTGTTGATAATGCGTCTACAGATGGGACGTCTGAGTATCTGGCTGCAACAGGTACGATTAATAACTCTGAAATTACTGCGGACGCCATAGTCAATGTATCAAATTCGGATTCAAATATAAAGTATTTCAGACTTTCGAATAATCAAGGAGGTGCAGGTGGGTTCTACTGGGGTCTGAAACTGGCTCACGCAAGCGGAGAGTTCGATGCTTTCTGGCTGATGGATGACGACGGATATCCTTCGGGCGATTGCCTGGAGCGTCAGTTGCCTTATTTGAGTCAATATGATTATGTGATGCCCGTGAGTATCGACATTGATAATCATACGCGTCTGTCGTGGGCGACAAAGAAAAAGGATGGTACGAAGACTGAAATATTAGAGGAACTGCAAGCAGAATGGGGCTCAGTTATGCCTTTTATATTCCCATTCAATGGCTCTCTTCTGTCTAAAAAGTTGGTCGATACAGTAGGATATATCAATCCCAAACTATTTATCTGGGGCGACGACTACGAACACTATTTCCGTTGTCTACGCAGTGGATTCACTCCGATAACGGTGCTTAACGCAGAGTTCTATCACCCTGTAAACAAGGCGCCGACGGTTCCGATTATCGGCGGTCGTTTTCAGGTTCCTTATGTAGATTCGGAACTTCGATTCGTGTGTCTGATCCGCAACTGGGCTTATATCAATAAAAAGAATCGCCGTTTTTTGCATCTATTTAAGAGCTTAGCTGCGTATTCCTGGCTGTTTCTATTCACTCAAAAGTTTAATTGGTCGAAATACCGGTTATTCCTTGCCTCGTATTGGGATGGCCTGACTAATAATTTCGAAAGACACAAACGATATTTGAAATAACTTTAATCATTTGATTATGAAATACGATTTTCTTATAGTCGGAGCCGGGTTGGCGGGTGCTACGGCTGCTCATGAGCTGACGAAGGCTGGGCGACGGTGCCTCGTGATCGATAAGCGAGCACACATCGGCGGTAATATTTATACGGAAGAGGTCGACGGCATCAATGTTCATAAGTATGGCGCTCATATCTTTCACACTTCTGATAAGTTTATCTGGGATTATGTGAATTCGCTGGTTGAGTTTAATCGATATACGAATTGTCCTGTTGCTCAGGCTCCTGACGGTAAGCTTTACAATCTGCCGTTCAATATGAATACTTTCTATCAGATGTGGGGCGTCAAGACTCCCGAGGAGGCTCAGGCGAAGATTGAAGAGCAGCGTAAGGAAGCGGTGGAAAAGATGAGTGCCGAGGGTATCACCGAGCCTCGAAATCTGGAGGAGCAGGCGTTGTCTCTTATCGGTCGCGATATTTATGAGAAGCTGATAAAGCATTATACTGAAAAGCAATGGGGGCGCCCTTGCTCGGAGCTTCCGGCGTTCATTATCCGACGACTGCCGGTTCGTCTTACGTTTGACAATAATTATTTCAACGATTCTTATCAGGGCATTCCGATTGGTGGCTATACCCGACTGATCGAACGGATGCTCGAGGGAGTCGAGGTACGTCTGAATGTGAATTATTTCGAGAATAAGGCTGAACTCGATAGCTTGGCTGATAAAATCATCTACACAGGTGAAATCGATCGCTTTTATGATTACAAATTCGGACATCTTCAGTATCGTACCGTAAGTTTTGAAACTGAGACGCTGAATGATACGCCTAATTATCAAGGTAATGCCGTTGTAAATTACACTGATAGTAAGACACCCTTTACTCGCATTATTGAACACAAGCATTTCGAATCCTTCGGCAATGATTTGTATGTCAATCCAAAAACCATCATTTCACGAGAATACTCCAAAGAGTGGAAACCCGGTGACGAGCCCTACTATCCCGTGAACGATGACCGCAACAGCAGCCTTTATGCAAAATATAAAGCACTGGCAGACGAAGAAACCAATGTAATCTTTTGCGGTCGACTGGCGGAATACCGCTATTATGACATGCATCAGGTGATTTCCGCGACTCTTGATAAGATTTCATCATTAAAATAATGGCAGTAAGAGCAAAAGAAAAGAATCGCCAGATAGTGTTGCTTACCTTGTTTGCAATGACTCTTGTTGTGGCTGGGCACAGTGACATAACTCCGGATTTTAAAAATTTGTGGATTTTCAAATGGGCATACAGTTTCCATATGCCATTGTTTTTCTTTATCTCAGGGTTTCTGATTGCCTTGACTGTTCCGAATGAAAAATTAAAAAAACTATCGAACTTTCCTAAAGAAAAAAGCTATAAGATTGCTTATTCCTTTTCTCTTCATTAATACCATTATCTTTATAATTAAAGCCACATTTATAAAAGACAGCTCAATGCTGCAACATCCGGTGGAACTGACTTGGAAGTCGCTGTTAGAGTCCACATTCTTGAATCCAATGGGTTTTATGTGGTTCCTTCCTGCGTTATTTACAATATTTGCGATAGTAATTTTATTTCGCAAAGCATTGTATATAGCAATATAGCTGGGAATTGGGGGTGCTGGCTATCATAATCGGAATGATTCTTTTTCCAATGCTTGGTTCATTGGTTCCACTATCATCTTTCATGCAGATTTCCTCGGCAATGTATTATATAACCTTCTTCCTTTTAGGGCTGCTTTATTGTGACCATAAATTAAAGGTTGATACATAAATCAGGAAATATTGGTGGATGATAATACCTGTGTTTTGGGGACTATCAGTTTCATTAATATCCAAGGGGTATTTTGCCGCCCTCAGCGGGATAATATTCAGCGTATCATAAGCACTTATTGTTGAGGAGAATTGCCCCGACAAGTTTGTGAGGATTTCCGGAATCTGCTACGCAACTTTTTTACTGTCATATTTCCCACAGATGTTTATCAGAGGTCTAATCGCCCACTCCTTTCCTACTGTGAACCAGTATATTCTTTCAATAATCAGTTTCTTATCCGGTTTACTTCTGCCAATACTTTTTGGGCTTGTTTTCTTAAGACTAAAGAACAAATGCCCAGTAATAGATAAGTGTGGAATTCTCATAGGTTTATAATATCGTATTATGCAAACAACTGATTTAGTATCAATCATAACCCCAATGTATAAGGGGGCTGCTTTTGTTGGAGAGACCATCGAAAGCGTGTTGGCTCAAAGCTACCAAAATTGGGAGATGATAATTGTAGATGACTGCTCACCTGATGACGGTACCGGCATTGCTGAAGTCAACAAATATACCTCTGACCCAAGAATCAAACTAATCGCCAGCAAGGAAAACCGAGGGTCATCCGGTGCCCGCAACATCGCATTGAAGGAGGCAAAAGGACGCTATATTGCTTTCCTTGATTCAGATGACATCTGGCATCATGATTTCCTTGAGAAGCAGTTGAACTATATGAAAAAGTGCAACGCTCCTTTAGTGTTCTCATCATACCGAAGAATCGATGAGAATACGAAGGAGGAATTATTAAAGCCGTTTATAGTTCCTTCTAAGGTATCTTACAGGTCTCTGCTTAAAACCTGTCCTATTTTCCCCTCAACTGCCATATATGACACGCAAAAGACACCCAAGATTTTCTTTAATGAGGAATTAGGAAGTATGCGTGATGACTATGTGTATTGGCTTAAGATGCTTAAGGATATAGATTATGGCTATGGCAATCCTGAGATCTTGGTCGATTATCGTATGCGCAAATCCTCCGTAACCGGAAATAAATCAAAGGTAATAGTACCACAATGGAATGTTTTACACAAAGTCGAAAAATTAGGACTGATACGTAGTGCTTATTATCTGGGGTGCTGGGCTATTATCTCGTATTTTAAGTATCAGAAATAATATATTTCTGAAGTAATAATATATTCAATAGTCCGCTATGCTCCCTCTTCGACTCGTAAAAACACCTCATAAAATCCTCTCAATGAACCTCACAATTAAATTTAAACAGTTTCTTATTCTATGAAAAGTATCTTCATTTAGCCTTGGGAATTCGCAGGCAGGTGTGAGGTGTATACTCATCCGCCCGTAACACAGAGCTGTGTTGCGGGCGGATGGTGTGTCGAGGGGCAGGGGATGCCCCTTTGTTTCTTCTTGCGGGTTATTTCTTCCTGCGGAAGGCGTTGTAGAGGATGTAGAGGATGCAGAGGAGGAAGAGGGCATAGCCTGCCCATGTGAGGTAACGGTTGTATTCCTCTACTTTGTCGAAGAGCATGTCGGGGGTGACGTGGAGGGAGAGCCAGTAGCCGAGGAAGGCGAGGATGGCGTTCCATACCAAGGCGCCGAGCGAGGTGAAGATGGCGAACTGGGCTACGTTCATGCGCGATATGCCTGCAGGAATCGAAATGAGCTGGCGTATGGCGGGAATGAGACGTCCGACGAAGGTCGATACGGCTCCGTGACGGTCGAAGTATTTTTCTGCTTTCTCCACTTTCGCCCTGTCGATGAGACAGGCGTGTCCCAGTCGGCTGTCGGCGAAGCGGTAGACCACCGGACGCCCGATCCAGAGGGCGAGGTAGTAGTTGATAAACGCTCCGACAAGGGCACCGAGGGTGGCGAACACCACCACAAGGAATATGTTCATGTCGCTGCCGGCTCCGGTGTTGGTGCATGCCAGATACGCCGCAGGGGGCACAATCACTTCGGAGGGGAAGGGTATGAAACTGCTTTCGATGACCATGAATACGAATACAAACAGATAGCTGGCATGGTCAACAAACCATTGGAAAAACTCGCTGGCGTCAAATATCGCCAAGGGTATCATTTCTAACATTTCTTTTGAGGTGTAGTTTTTTGTTTTTAAACAGTTTCTCAGAGTATTCCGAGGTGGCGGAAGAGGGTGGCGTAATATTCCGCCTTGCGTTCTACGGCGAGCGGATAGGCTCGGCTGGTTGACGGCATACGCCATATTTCGAGTTGCACGGGTGACTCTGATGCATCGGGCGGCGGAACCGCAGCCAGTGTCATCTCTCCCATCCTGGGAATTTCTGTGCCGGTCAGGGCAGCGACGATGCCCGCCGCCTTTTCTCCGGTGGTCGCCACGGCGTGACATCCGGGCATTTCAGAAAGCAATCCGAACAGCGGAACCGGTTCTATTACTTCCAGAAATTTGTCGCTGGCGTTTCCTTTCAGTCTCCGGGCTTTGCGCACGGTGTCGTTGAGCGCGATGCGTTTTTCGGTCATCAGCGAGCGTATCTTGTCTATGTCGTATGTCTTGCGGTCATCGCATAGCAGCGCGTCTTTGTCGCCAAGGAACAGGAGACCGCATATCTTCCAGAAGTCGTTGGTGCGGTTGGGGTAATAGAAATCCATGCTCCAACGTTTTGCCTGTGGAGGGAAAGTGCCCATTATCAGTACTTTCGCGCCGTCCGGGATGAACGGTTGCCACGGATGTGATTCTATTTCAAGTTCCTTGTTCTCCATATCGTGCCGTTATGCTTCTTCCATTGTCTTCATAGCCTCTACAACCTGAAGGGCAAACTCCTTGACTTCTACGGGTGTTGAAGCTCCTGCCGACTGCTTCACAAGCAGGGATGCGCTCACAGGCAGTTTCATGCGCTCTGCGTATTCCTTGAGTTTTCCTGTCACTGCGCCTGCCGCCCATGTGAAGTTGCTGAAAGTCGCGAATACTTTGTTTTTGATCTCGCGGGTCTCCATTGCGTTCATGAACGATTCCACTTCGGGGAAGAGACGCATCGAGTATGTCGCGGATCCTACGATGAGCGTGCTGTAGCGGAACGCGTCTGTTATCATGCAGCTCATGTCGGAATGTGACGCGTTGTGCATTATAATGCGCTTTATGCCTAATGCAGCGATCTCGCGTGCAATCATCTCTGCGACTTCGGCGGTGTTGCCATACATCGATCCATATACGATTACAACACCGGGCTCACTCTTATAAGCGGCGAGGCGGGCAACAAGTTCAACGACTTCTGTAATTTTTTCATTCCATACCGGACCGTGGGTGGGGCAGATGTATGAAAGCGGGAGTGCGGCGAGCTTCTGGATGGCTTTCTCCACGAATCTACCGTATTTGCCTACGATGCAGGAATAATAGCGGTACATCTCGGAGATGTGGACATCTGTTTCCATGTCGCGGTCTATAACGGCTCCGTTGAGCGCGCCGAACGTGCCGAACGCATCTCCTGAGAACAGGACGCGGGCGTCTTCGACGTATGTCATCATCGTTTCGGGCCAGTGGACCATCGGAGTGAGGTAGAAACGGAGTGTCCTGCCGCCAAGATCTATAGAATCGCCGTCTTTCACTTCCAGATAACGGTCGGGACCGTCGATGTGGTAGAATCCCTTGATCATCTCGATTGTCTTTGAGTTGCCCACAATCCTGATGTCGGGGTAAGCCATGACTATTTCCGGAATAGACGCTGAATGATCAGGCTCCATATGGTTGACCACCAGATAGTCTATCGTGCGGTCGGAGGCGATGGAATCTATGTTGTTGAAATATTGGCGCACTTCCTCGATGCATACTGTGTCAATGAGCGCGAGTTTCTCGTTTCCTGCCACGATATATGAGTTATAGCTCACTCCGTATGGCAATTGCCACAGAGCCTCGAAACGGTGCTTTACGCGGTCGTTGACTCCGACGTAAAATATATCCTTTACAATCTCCTTTATGTTCATGCTCTTAAAATTGAAGTTGTCCGGATCAGCTTCGGACCTCCGGATATTTTGTTTGGTTCAAAGTGCAAAATTACAAAAAAATGCGTAATTTTGTCCTTAAATTCCATATAAGAATGAAAACAGCCATAATAACTATTCTTCTACTCGTTGTTTCGAATGTGTTCATGACTTTCGCATGGTATGGGCATCTGAAGCTGAGCGTAAGCGGAATCTCCAAAAACTGGCCATTGTTTGCAGTTATTCTTTTTTCATGGGGAATAGCTTTGCTTGAATATAGTTTTATGATTCCTGCAAATAAAATGGGGTTTAAGGATAATGGAGGACCGTTCACACTCTTTCAGCTTAAGATTATACAGGAGGTTATAACACTCACTGTTTTCACAGTCATAGCCATGTTGTGTTTCCAAGGTCAGAAATTCCAGTGGAATCATGCCGCATCATATCTTTGTCTTGTGGCGGCAGTGGTTTTTGCTTTTCTTCCGAATAAATAGTTTATGAGTGATTTTATAATAGATGTAGCGCCGGTGCAGGGGCATACGGATGCAGCGTGGAGACATTTCCATAAGAGTATATATGGTGGCTGCCAGAGTTATTACACACCTTTCATCCGTCTGGAAAGAGGTGATTTCCGCAAACATGACCTGAAGGATTATACTTCGGAACTTAATGGAAACCATGAAGTCGCTGCGCAGGTGATATTCAGGGATATGGCAGAGTTGCGTCCGTTGATCGAAGGTCTCGAGGAAAGAGGTGTAAAAAGGATTGACCTTAACACCGGCTGCCCGTTTCCTTTACAGACGGCAAAAGGCAGGGGAGCCGGCTTTATCGCCAACCGTGAGGAATATTTCAGGATTCCGTCTTTGCTTAAGGAGCATGGCGATGTTGAGTTCTCTCTAAAGATGCGTCTTGGTTATTCCGATCCTGATGAATGGCGGGGTGTGATGCCGGCAATATCAGACATGCCGTTGAAACATGTGACACTTCATCCGCGTGTTGCGCGCCAGCAATATGGGGGAGACCTTTATCTCGACCGTTTCGGTGATTTTCTCAAGGCATGTCCTCATCCGGTCGTTTTCAACGGTGATATAAGGACACCGGAAGACATTGAACGTGCAAAGACGAGCTTCCCCGGAATCGCGGGAGTGATGACTGCGAGAGGGGTGCTCGGCCGCCCTTCGCTGATCGCGGAGTTTGAAGAGGGCAAGGAGTGGAGCCGTGAAGAGAGACTGGAAAAGATGCTTCACTTCCATCGTGAATTGCTCTGCCATTATGAATCCACGCTTTGCGGTGATTCTCAGATTCTGTCTAAAATCAAACCGTTCTGGGAGTATGCCGAAGAGGAGATAGGGCGCAAGGCTTGGAAAGCGGTGAAAAAGGCTTCCAACATCGCCAAGTATCATTCGGCAGTGGCGATGATCTGATTCACGGGTGCGAACAATAACGGGTCGAGTCGGTTATAAGAGTAAACAGTATTAATATTTTTTAAAAGACAAAAATTATGACGTTTTCTCAATCTGTCAAGACATGTTTTTCAAAGTATTGTTCTTTCAAAGGACGTGCCTCGCGAAGTGAATACTGGTGGTGGATAGTCTTCACGTTCGTTGTAGCGATCATATTCGGCATTCCATCCGGAATACAAAGCCTCCATGAGTCTTCGGCTTCAGGATTGCCGGTTATCTCATATGTTGTAGGGGCATTGCTTTTACTGCCAAACCTCGGAGTACTGATCCGCCGTCTGCATGATACTGGAAGAAGCGGCTGGTGGTGGCTCATCGGCTTCATACCGTTTTTAGGGAGCATAATACTTATAGTGTTCTGTTGTCAGGCATCGCAGCCTTTCCCCAATCAGTACGGTGTGGTGCCGGAGTGACATATGCGCCTTGGATCCCGGAATGATCAGTATGATTTTAGGGTTGCGATTGCCTCAGCCGGTGACGGAGCCTTGAACACATAACTGCCTGCCACGAGAATATCCGCGCCTGCGTGGGCAAGCTCGCTACCGGTTTTCTGGTTTACCCCTCCGTCTATCTCTATAAGAGCCTTGGAGCCGGTTTTATCAATTAGTTCCCTGAGGCGTCTGACTTTTTCGAGAGTGTGGGGTATGAATTTCTGGCCTCCGAACCCCGGTTCTACCGACATCAGCAAAACCATGTCGAGTTCGGTTATTATGTCTTCCAGAACCGACACCGGGGTTGCGGGGCACAATGTAACGCCTGCCTTCATCCCTGCCTCACGGATATGGCATACGGTGCTGTAGAGATGGGTACAAGTTTCCTGATGAATGTTCATTATGTCGGCTCCCAGAGCTCGCACCTGAGAAATCCATTTCTCAGGCTCCACAATCATCAGGTGCACATCAAGGGGTTTTGTACAGACTTCAGCCACAGCCTCCATCACCGGAAAACCGAATGAAATGTTGGGAACAAACACGCCGTCCATCACATCGAGGTGGAGCATGTCTGCCTCGGAATTGTTGATTATCTCTATGTCTTTGCCGAGATTCGAGAAATCGGCTGCCAGTAATGAGGGTGAAACGAGCATCGCTTATAGGTGTTTTATATGTTTATCGTGTCACTTGGATTCAATCATCGAAATGAATTCATCTTCGGAAACCAGCGGAATGCCGAGTTGCCTGCATTTTTCAAGTTTTGCCGGGCCCATGTTTTCTCCCGCCAGTACGAAAGATGTCTTTTTTGATATGCTTCCGGCATTCTTGCCACCTTCACGCATAATGATTTCCTTATATTCATCGCGACTGTGGCGTGCGAAAGTGCCTGAAATGACGATTGTCTTCCCGTCGAGGCTTGAACCGGATGGTCTGAGTTTCTCTTCATCCACTTTCATCTGCACTCCGGCTTCAGTGAGCCGCCGGATGTTGGCGGCATTCACCGGCTCCCGCAGAAAGTCGTATATATTACGTGCGATCACCGGTCCGATGTCGGGGATGGCACTCAGTTGCTCAAGTTCCATTGACTGCATGTTTTCCATGCTCGTCACAGCTCTTGCCAGACGTTTTGCCGTTGTCTCCCCGACGTTAGGGATGGAAAGGGCATATATCACGCGTTCGAAAGGCACGGATTTCGATTCTTCGATTCCGCGCATGATGCGTTGTGCGGTCTTTTCTCCGATACGTTCCAGCTGAGAAAGTTTTTCGGAGGTAAGATCATAGATCTGTCCGATATTCTCTACCAGTCCGCATGTATAGAGCAGTTCGGCGGTTTCTTCGCCGATGCCGTCTATATTCATCATGCGGCGCGCGCAGAAATGCTCGATTCGTCCGGTAATCTGCGGACGGCATCCGTATTTGTTGGGGCAGCACCATGCAGCTTCTCCGAATATACGCTGCAGAGGTTTGTGGCAGACCTGACATTCGCGCACAAACTCAATCTTTTTAGCATTAGCGGGACGCTGCGATTTGTCGACCCCGGTGATCTGAGGAATTATTTCTCCCGCTTTTTCCACGTACAGGTGATCGCCTTCGTGTATGTCAAGCTCCTGCATGATATCATCGTTATGCAGAGAAGCCCGTTTCACGACAGTCCCCGAGAGCAGCACCGGCTCAAGATTCGCCACAGGGGTCACGATGCCCATGCGTCCGGTCTCGAAAGTCACTTCCTTAAGCAATGTGCACGCTCTCTCCGGATTGAACTTGAAAGCCACTGCCCAACGCGGGGATTTTGCGGTATAACCAAGGTTGAGCTGCTGACGCAAAGAGTTGATTTTGAAGACGAGTCCGTCGGTTGCCACAGGCAGTTCCTTGCGGTGTTCATCCCAGTATGCTATATACCGGTCCACATCATCGATGGTGCGCAGTCTCGCCATGGCTTTGGAAACCTTGAATCCCCATTGACCGGCGGCGAGCATATTGTCATAATGGTTGTCGGCAGGAAGATCGTCGCTCAGAAGATAATAGAATCTGGCATCGAGATGGCGGCGTGCCACCTCCTTGGGATCCTGCATCTTGAGAGTGCCGGATGCCGCGTTGCGCGGATTGGCGAACAGCGGCTCCTCATTGTATGCCCTTTCGGCGTTAAGTTTCTCGAAAACTTCCCAAGGCATCAGAATCTCGCCTCTTATCTCAAATTCCTCCGGCCAGTCTCCGGGGAGAAGAGTCAGGGGGATACTGCGGATCGTGCGCACGTTTGCCGTGACATCGTCTCCCTGTGTCCCGTCACCCCTTGTCACGGCTCTTACGAGTCTTCCGTGGCGATAGGTGAGCGATATGGAAGTGCCGTCGAATTTCATTTCACCGACAATGCTGAAATCCTCCCCTTCAAGTGCTTTGTCCATGCGGTTGAACCAGTCGTCGACCTCTCCGATGGAGTAGGTGTTTGACAGCGACATCATAGGGCGGGCATGAACCACGTGTTCGAATCCTTTGGTAAGATCGGATCCGACACGCTGAGTGGGAGAATCCGGATCGGCAAATTCAGGATACTCTTTCTCCAAAGCCTCAAGCTCCTTGAGCAGCATGTCGAAATCCTTGTCGGATATCTGCGGAGCGTTCAGCACGTAATAATTATGGTTATGCCGGTTGATTTCCTCTCGCAACCGGTCGATCTTATCTTTCGGAGTCATGGATATAAGGGTATTTTATGTCCCAGAGGAACAGAGCCTGCGGGGGCATCGATGTTCCCGCCGAGCATCTGTCGCGGGCATCTATTATATTTTTAAAATCATTCAGCGAGAGTTTGCCTCGTCCCACATCAACCAATGTGCCGACCACAGCCCTCACCATGTTCCGCAGAAACCTGTCAGCGCGTATGGTGAACACTATGCCAGGAACGCCATATTGGTTGTTCCAGTCGTCCCACCGGGCTTCGCGCAGGTCACAGATATTGGTCCTGGCATCGGAATGCAGTTTTGCGAACGATGTGAAGTCTTCGGTCTCCCTGAGCAAAGCTGCCGCCCGGTTCATCGCTTCTGTGTCGAGAGCGGAAGGAGAATGCCAGGATACGGGGGAGAGGAAAGGGGATTTGCCGAAACTGACGAAATACCGGTATTCCCTCTCAGTCGCATCGAATCTGGCATGCGCATCGTCAGGCACCCTAATCAGGTCTTCCAAAGCCACCGCCGGTCCGCACAACCGGTTGAGCGAAAGGAGAAATTTCCCTTTGTCGGTAATCTCCGGAGCATCGAAATGGGCATACATGCGGCGGGCGTTAACACCTGTATCGGTGCGCCCGGCGCCGACTATTGCCACAGGAGCGCGCAAAACGGTAGAGAGCGCGGATTCTATGACAGACTGCACACTCTGCGCGTTAGGCTGAGATTGCCAGCCATGAAACGGAGCACCGCTGTATGAGAGCTTCAGGAAATAACGCATCAGTCTCGTTCCAGATAGGTTATTCCGTAAAGTCCGGAACGGTAATTGTTCAGGAACTGGCGACCCTCTTCGGGAGTGATGACACCTTTCTTCATGGATGCGGTAACCCAGGCTTCGAGATTGCGCACCAGTTTCTTGGGGTTATACTCCACATAGTCGAGCACATCCGCCACCGCCTCGCCATCGATAATCTGCGCGATCTCATATCCATCTTTTGTAAGAGAGATATGCACCGCATTTGTGTCTCCGAAAAGATTGTGGAGGTCTCCGAGAATTTCCTGATACGCACCTACCAGGAACACTCCGAGATAATAGGGCTCGTTGCCTTTAAGCTCATGTACGGGGAGAGAATATGCCGTTCCCTGGGGAGATACGAAATGTGATATCTTGCCGTCTGAATCGCAGGTCACATCCTGAATGGTGCAGTCGTGTGTCGGTTTCTCGTCAAGACGCGTAATCGGCATGATGGGGAACATCTGGTCGATCGCCCAGGAATCAGGCAGCGACTGGAAGAGGGAGAAATTGCAGAAATATTTTTCAGGCAGCATACGCGCCACTTTTCTCAGTTCTTCCGGCGGATGTTTCATGGATCGGGTCATATCCCTGACATCGCGTGCCACAGACCAGAACAGTTTCTCGATCTGTGCGCGGGAACGCAGCGACAGAAGACCGAGGCTGAAGCGTTCGAGAGCTTCCTCTCTGATCTGAAGGGCATCGTGCCAGTCCTCGAATACGCTCTGCGGGTCAATCTTGTCCCAGATGTTATAAAGCTCCACGGCAAGTTCATGGGCATTCTCGTCAAGCACATCGGCATCTGTCCATATGGGGAGGCGTGCCGTCTCAAGCACCTGTATGATGAGCACCGAATGGTGTGCGGTCAGCGATCTGCCGCTTTCGGTGATGATGTTCGGCTGCGGGAGATTGTTTTTGACGCATGCGTCGACAAGCGCCGACACCGAGTCGTTAACATATTCCTGAATGGAATAGTTCATAGAGTTCTCGCCCGACGAAGATCTTGTGCCATCGTAGTCCACACCGAGTCCGCCGCCGATATCTACAAAATCGATATTGAAGTCCATCTGTGAAAGCTGCACATAAAACTGCATCGCCTCGCGGAGGGCATTCTTGATTCTCCTGATTTTAGTGATCTGGCTTCCAATATGGAAATGTATAAGTTTAAGACATCCCGTCATCTTGTTTTTCTCCAGGAATGACAGAGCGTCGAGCAGTTCGGAGGAATTGAGCCCGAACTTGCTGACATCCCCACCTGATTCCTCCCATTTTCCCGAGCCGGAAGAAGTCAGCTTGATTCTAATGCCGATTGTGGGGGATATGTTTAGACGTTTCGACACATCGGCAATGAGTTTCAACTCATTGAGCTTCTCGACTACAAGGAATATGCGTCTGCCCATTTTCTGGGCGAGCAGAGCGAGCTCAACGTAATTTTCATCCTTATATCCGTTGCAGACGATGATTGAGTTCTGATGGGTGTTGACAGCGAGCACTGCGTGGAGTTCAGGCTTGGAGCCAGCTTCAAGACCTATGTCATATTTATTGCCGTGACTGACAATTTCCTCTACCACCGGGCGCATCTGGTTCACCTTGATAGGGTATACGATGAAGTTTTTGCCGGTGTATTTATACTCTTCGGCAGCTTTGTGGAAACAATCGGATATTTTCCGGATTCTGTCGTCAAGTATGTCGGGAAATCTCAGGAGCAACGGGGCGTCGACATCGCGCAGCTGCAGAGTGTCCATTACCTCTTTGAGGTCGATCGTGGGACCGCCCTCCTTGGGAGTCACTTGTGCGTGACCCTGTTCGTTGATCGAGAAATATTTAAGACCCCAGCCAGGAACGTTGTATATTTCCGCGGAGTCTTCGATGCGCCATTTTCTCATTCTGTTTCTATCGTTTTAAGAAGCTGCATCCTCTCAATGAATCCTGCAATTGAATTCAGCTGTCATGAGAAGGGTGAGCCGGTATTTATTATAAAACAAACTAAGCGGGAGGTTCGTTCTTGCGACCGAGAAGTTCGAATCGCTCGACGATAATTTCTGTTTTGCGGCGGCGGATTTTCATTCTGTCGTCGTATTCGCGGGTGCGAAGTTTTCCTTCTACATACAGGCGGCTGCCCTTGCGGATGTATTTCTCAGCAAACTCGGCATTTTTGCCGCCCATCACCAAAGAATGCCATTCCGTGACTTCCGCGGTAGAATTGGCATAACGTTCGTTTGTAGCCAGAGACATGAACGCAACCGGCTTGTCTTTTTCGGGATATCTGATTTCCGGGTCGGAACCGACATATCCGAGGAGTATGACTTTATTTACAGACATGATTCTACAGCTTTTTTTCTGACTTCGGAGAGATTCTAAAAATCGGAGGCTTTAAGAGCCAGACCTGTTTTTTCGTGCAGACCGAAAAGAAGGTTCATGATATGCACCGCCTCGCCGGCGCCACCGCGCATTCGCGGATCCGCCACAGCTTCGATGCGCAATGTCGAGTCATCAGGTTTGTTGAGTGATATTACGCATTTGTCGGTGCCGCTGACTTCTTTCACATTCACGACAGATGAAACCGGGAATGCGAAATTATGGTCGTCATATATCTCATACATCTCATGAATCTGCTCTATCGAGACCGGACATGAAAGGGATATGTCGGCTTTCATGCAGCGTTCACCATCGATGGCTTTCAATTCCAGATTGAAGTTGTCGCTGAAACTGAGTTGAGTCTGCGAAAGAATACGTGCAATCTCTTTTTGTGCGTTGCCTTTGTCTTTTTGCAGGATATCGGACGGCAGACTTACAGACACCTTGACGGAATCGTTGAGGAGCATATGTGTTGCCAGAGGGTAAAGGGCTGTAAGCACCACAGACGCCGCCGGTGAAGGAACCATGGCAGACACAGCGCCTCTCACTAAAGGCTTGCGGTTGATTTCAGGCAAGCCATATACAACGCCGAGGCGTTCGGTGTCGAGGTTTGGAATTGCATCCACAATTACAGACCTGATGTCAGGACGAGCTAATTGCAGAGCGGAAAATTCCGCTGCAGTCATGGAATTGCCGCAAACGAAGACAATCGAGCAGTCGGGAGTCATCGGAAGTGGACCGGAAAAATTCATCTTAAGTTCGCCGATAAGTCCATGATGCACTGATGTTACCGACAAGCCTTCGCGACCGGGAGCGGAGACTGTGGTCACTATCACTTCCGGGTGGTTCACAAGTATTCGCAATAATTCTCCGGCATCCGGAGAATCAGCTCCTGTGATTGCTACTTTTATCATACCGACTTAATATTACCTGATATTTTTTTGCCCTGCTGTCTGATCATGGCTCAGAAAGTGGGAATTTTCTGGTCAAGAGGCAAAAGACGGGAGAATATCGCCCTGGCTTTTTCATGACTCACATCCTCGCGCAGAATGGCGATGATAGTGTCGGATCCCGGGATTGTGCCGAGGATTTCCGGGGCATTGCTCATGTCAATGTCATATGCCAGACCTGCCGCATATCCGTTGCGGGTCTTTATCACAGCAACATTCTTGGAGAATGTAAGCGAAATAAACCCGCTCTGGTAGTTGGCGTTTATGGGTAGCTGACCGCGAGCCAGCAATTTGTCTTTCAGTGAATTACTGTCGGGCAGAATATACATGTATCCGCCCCGGTCAGTAGGTATCTTTGTGGTCTTGAGCATTTTGAGATCACGCGAGAGGGTTGCCTGAGTCACAGTGTATCCTGCCTCCTCAAGCAATCTTGCGAGTTCTTCCTGGCTACCGATGCATTTGTTCTTGATCAGGTCAACCATCAATTCCACTCTTTGTTTCCGGTTCTTCATAAGATTATTGTAAATTTGAGTTTGCAATATCTATTTATGCAAATTTACAATAAATTTTTAGAAAAATCAATTATTTTTGAATAATTTTTTAATTTTATTCGTCTGTATTATTCATTCCATTGTCGGAAAGGGCATCTATCTGCGCCTTGATGCGGGCTGCTTCTTCATAATCCTCTTTTTCCGCAGCTTTCTGCATTCTTGCTCTCAGGATCTCCAAAGAGTCTTTTGCCGCTTTCATTCTTGCTGATTGAGTCTTCGGATTTCCGGCAGCCGGAGACTCCTGTCGGGCGCGTTCCTGTTCCTCGGGGTCAAATCCCGCTTCATCGAGAACTTCGGCAGAAGTATATATGGGAGCATCGGCGCGGATTGCGAGAGCTATCGCGTCGGACGACCGGGAATCGACAGTATGAGTCTGAGTGCCGTCAGTGAAAATCAGGTCTGCGGCGAAAACGCCCGACGGCAGTCGTCTGATTTCGATTTCCTTGAGGCGTATGCCGAATTCATTCATGAAATTCATTATCATGTCGTGCGTAAGCGGTCGTGGAGTCACCACCTCCTGCAACTTGCACTCGATAGCCTGCGCCTCCGGGTATCCTATTATTATTGGAATGCGGCGGGTTCCGTCTGCCTGACGTAAAATCACGGCATATACCCCGGATTCAATCTGATTGTAGGTAATGCCTACGAGTTCCAGTCTATATCTTTCCATTATCGTTAAGAGCTTCTTTGGAATGAGCTGTTGAAATCTTTTTGTGTCTGCGTGATGTCGCGGGAACCGATATCATGCCCGAGCCGAGACAAAGTCTCCTGTCGGGAGAATATATTATGGCAAACTGTCCCGGTGCGATTCCCTGAATGTCTGAGTCGGAAGTTACGGTGCATGAGCCGTCCTTTTTTATAGAGATGGTCCCATCGTAAAACTCGGGGGAGTGGCGGGTCTTGAATGCTATTCTCTCGCATGTGGAGCCGTCGCGGAAGGGCGATTCCGTGATCCAGTGCATTTCTTCCACCGGAATCTCACGTCCATATTGTCTGCGCGTATCAAAACCGTTGGATACATATATAACGTTATCGCGCACGTTTTTCTTCACCACATACCATGGTCCTCCGCTAAGACCGAGTCCTTTACGCTGACCTATGGTGTAGAACCAGTATCCTTTGTGCGTTCCAATTTTCTTTCCGGTCTCTATTTCGATCACCGGTCCTTCTTTAGTGCCAAGGTGGCGTTCTATAAAATCCGAATAATCGATTTTTCCAAGAAAGCATATTCCCTGCGAGTCTTTTCTGGAAGCGTTTGGGAGTTTTGCCTCAGCGGCTCTGCTCCTGACTTCCGCTTTGGGCAATTCACCGAGCGGGAACATTATGTGGGAAAGCTGGTCGTATGATATCTGTGCGAGGAAATCCGTCTGGTCTTTCACCGGGTCGGCAGCCGTGGCGAGGAAATATTTGCCATCCTTTTCCACAATCGAGGCGTAGTGTCCGGTCGCGGTCTTGTCGAAGTCCTTGCCCCAGCGCTGCTCGAAGAAACCGAATTTTATGAGTTTGTTGCACATCATGTCGGGATGAGGCGTAAGACCCTCCTTTACAGTGCGCAATGTATATGCCATTACATGGTCCCAGTATTCTTCGTGCAGCGATACTACTTTCAGCGGCAGACCGTATTTCCTGGCTATGAGGGAGCACATCTCGATGTCTTCCTCAGCGGAGCAGTCTCCCTCGCCGTTGTCCATGCCTATGCGGATGTAAAACAGATGCAGGTCGTGTCCCTGTCGGAAAAGAGTGTCGACCACTACCGCGCTGTCAACACCTCCGGAAATCAATACCGCTATTCTCATACCTCTTCAAGTTCTGATTCGCTGTGGTTGTTGGAATGTATGAAATGGAGTGAAAGAAAATAATCCACTGATATTTTCCCCGGACCTACAAGCATTATGAAAAAATATATCCCCATGAACATGACCGGAACGTATCCCTGCTGAGACCAGCTCAGCATGTACGGAGCCTCGCTCACGAGGTCGTGAAGAATATAATACTCAGCCACCATCATTGCGAAGAAAGGAGGCAGAGCCATGATGCGTGTCATGAAACCAGCCATGATAAAAAGCGAGCATATTATCTCTATGGCAATCATCAGCATCAGTGTGACATCCGGGTCGATTCCGAACAGTGACGGAAACATCGCTTTAGCTGCCTCGAAATTATATAGCTGCCGGATGCCGAACTGCATCATCATTATGCCGACGAACAGACGCAGAAACAGACGCCCCATGTTGGTATATGAATACCCTGTGGTGCGTATATATATCTTTTTTAAAGAATTCATCATAATATCATGTTTGAATTTGATATGAATCAGGAGCCCGGGAGAACTATCGGGCAGTCTCCTGCTGCAGTGCGAGTGCCTTCGCCTGGTCTACCGAAATATTCTTGGCAAGGATTTTGCCGTCTTTCCCTATGACATAGAAAGAGGGTGTGTTGCGTATGTCAAGAATGTCAGAGACAGTGTCGGATGCACCCACAACCCAGTTTGACGGATATTCCCCGATTTTTGTCTGCCATCCGTCAATGGGGTCGGGCACAATGAACATCACGTTCACGATTCCCCGGTCTACGAGCGATGTGAATTTCATGTCGGTCTCCATCTTGAGTTTGGCATGACGGCAGTCGTCGCAGTCCGGATCTCCGAACTCGATTATGGTGAACACGCCGATAGGCTGGAACTTGCCGGGATTTCCGGTGGGCGTTACGAAATCGAATGAAGAAGGTGTGTTTCCGATGAGAGAATTCTTTATCTGCGAGAGTTGCTTGCGATAGCGGATCTTGCGGCTGTCGGAGATTTTTTTGTTTTTCAGGAATGACTCAAGATATTTTACATAGACCTCGTCAATCCAGATTTTTGCCCTCTGTCCGTAAAGAGACTCCTCAGCGGCTTTTGTGAACTGCAGCAGCAGAGTGGGGTTCTTTGCCATCTGCGAGAGCATGTTGTCTACAGCCTTGTCCACTTCCGCCTTGTCTGCCCATTGCATGGGTAGGGTGAAGACCCGGAAGGCATCGTTGAGCGCGGACTGGTTTACGGCATCCTTTTTTTTGAAATCCATATTGTCCCAGAAATGCTGCATCAGCCAGTTGCTCTTGTCGGAGAGCGATATGATCTCCTCGGGAGCTACGGGATATTCGAAAAGAGGCTCGATTTCTATAACTTCAGCGTTCAGACGTGCCGGAATCATTGTCGCAGACATCAACGCCAGGCATATTAAGCTGCGTTTAAAGTATTTCTTAATCATCTTTGTTATTGGGTATTCTGAATGTTTTTGCCTCTCTCTTGAAATTATAAGGCGAGGGGCTTTTATTAATAACGAATAAATAATCTATTTATTTACTCATCGAGATAGGAGCGTATGCCATTGGTCCATGCCTTGTAGCCGGGACCGGTGAGATGCAGGCCGTCGTTGGTGTATTTATTTTTTAGTTTGCCGTTTTTGTCGGCAAGGAATTGCCACAGGTCTATATATGTCAGATTGTTTTTTTTCGCAATCTCTTTGATACGCTTGTTAAATTCCACGATTGTATTCTCTTTGCCTTTAAGATTCTTATATATGCCGTAATCATTATTTATAGGCATGATACTCTGGAGGTAAAGTCGTGTTTCCGGAGAGCGGAGTCTTATTTCGTTGACAAGCGACTCATATCTTTCCGCAAGCTTGTCGACGCTGTGACCGTGCGACACATCGTTGATTCCGATAAGCAGAAAAATTTTTCTGGGTTTTCCTTTGACAACCTGCTCCAGCCGTTTCTGCACTCCGGGCATGATGTCGGATCTTATTCCCCGGTTCTTGACATCCTCCCTTTTGAACAGTTCTTCGAAGTTTCCTCCGTCAGTAATGGAATTGCCCAGAAATATTATGTCGTTTTCAGTGACGGGAAGGTGATCGAACAAAGATACTCTCTGCTCCCAGTATTTGTCAGGAAACGCAGACATCGGGATAATAAGTGAGAACACCAACAGAATTAAGCGAATGTTTTTACAAGACATGATAACCAGAATGATAAATTTTAAGACCAGACATGGGATGCTGTTCGATAAGTCCGACTTTAAAGCCTTCACTTTCTGTTACCTCCCTGAGGATGTCTCTGAAATGATATGCCACGGAACCTATGTAACTTATCGGGTATGAATGAGAATTCTCGTAGCGTGCCACATTTCGCGAGATGAATCTCCGAAACTCCTGCCTAACCAGAGAGTTGATATAAGAATTATCAAGGTGTTTTTTTATGAAAGGCACAAATGAAGCCAGGAAAATATTAGGAGCTGCAGATCTGTAGACCTTTTCTATGACGTCCCCCTTGCTGAGTCCGGTTTCATTAAAAAATGCATCGCACACACATTTCGGAGCTATCTCCTTGAATATGTCTCCGAGCAATCTTTTGCCGAGAGCCGTTCCTCCACCCTCATCTCCGAGTATGAACCCCAGCGGCGGAATGTTCCTGATGATTTTCTTTCCATCGAAATAAGCGGAATTGGAGCCGGTGCCGAGTATGCATACTATGCCCGGCGTTCCCTCCGTCACCCGGCAGGCGGCAAGCATGTCAGACTGCACTTCAGCCACCTCCGGATTCCATACTTCACGGATTGCATTCTCGACTGCAGAGCATATCTCGGGAGTTGCCGCTCCGGAACCGTAATAATGGATTTCATTTATAACGGCAGCCGGATCCATCTTTTTTCTCACATCCGAAAAATAAGACACAGCGTCCTTTTGTGAGATACGTGCTACGTTAAAGCCGTCAGAAATGAAAGAGGCTTTGGTGTTGCCATCAGTATCTGTAAGAAGCCATTCCACTTTTGTGGACCCTCCGTCTGCGATAAGGATATTTAGTGTGGTTTCGTGCATTTGGATTTTTAAACAGTTTCTTACAAATTTAGATAAAAAAGTGGAAATACGCAAAACATGTGTGTTATTAGAAACTTAAATGGCTGCCTTTTGCGAATAGATTCAACGTCAGGACTTCTAATGCAAGTGAGCGCAGAGCGGAGCTTGCTCCAGCTATGCCGAACGCATCCGAGAATGGGCAAAGCCAATGTTTTTGTTTCATTTTTGACGTGGATTAGTGGTTGGACATCGGGAGGAAACCCCGGTGTCCTTTTCTCTCGTTATTGCTCAATCTGATGAAAATGATTATCTGCGAATAAAACGAAACTGATAAATCCAATGGCCAAGATCATAGTCAAGGATACTACAATAAGGACAATGTCAAAAAATGGCATTGATTATATCTGTATCACCGATATTGCAAGGCAGAAAAACTCGGTGGAGCCAAAAGATGTAGTAAAGAATTGGATGAGGGTGAAGAATACCCTTGAATATCTTGGCTTATGGGAAAGCCTGAACAATCCCGATTTTAAAGGGGTCGAATTCGACCCCATTTTGAGAGAGGCTGGCTCCAATTCCTTTACGATGAGTCCAAGTCGGTGGATAGAGCTTACAAACGCAATCGGTATTATAAACAAATTGGGACGTGAGGGTGGCACATATGCTCAACGTGATATCGCCTTTAAGTTTGCAAGTTGGGTCTCTGTTGAATTTGAACTGTATCTTGTAAAGGAGTTCCAACGCCTGAAGGAAGAGGAACAGAAACAACTCGGCTGGTCTGCGAAACGCGAGCTGTCGAAGATAAACTACCGTATCCACACCGATGCCATCAAGCATAATCTCATACCTGCCGAGATTACAAAGGCTCAGGCAAGTATCATATATGCCAATGAAGCCGATGTGCTGAATGTGGCTATGTTCGGCATGACAGCGAAACAGTGGCGCGATGCCAATCCCGACCTCAAAGGCAATATACGGGATTACGCCTCTATCAATGAACTGATATGCCTCTCCAATATGGAGAATCTCAATGCAGTGTTTATTGAACATGGAATGCCACAGCAGGAACGCCTGATTAAGCTCAATCAAATCGCCATCCATCAGATGAGCGTACTTGAAAGCGGAGATAACGATAGAAAACTGCTGAAATAGCCATTCAAAATCAGTTCCATAACGCAAGATAAGTTATGCTCCTTCACCTCAGGAAGAAACCTGCGTCAAGCCTACGACCCCAAATTAACTTTTGTTTTTAAACAGTTTCTAAATCCGAACACTTACTTAATGTTTTATAACATCTAAAAAGGAAAACACTCTCTTAGCGGAAATCAAGGGTAGAGGTGTCAATATATGCAGAAGGAAGAAAGAAGAAAGAAGAGGTTTCCATTCATTCGGAATCCTTGAAATTCGAACTTGTCCACATTGGCTAACGAACCATAAAATAATACTGAAAACTCTACATTATGAAGCTTACTAAGAAAAGTGTCTTACGCTTTACGGCGACATTGGCGTTTTGCGCGCTGGTCTCTATCGCGCCTTCCTGTGGCGGAGATAGTCCGAATTCTCCAACTCCCGATCCGAAGCCGACTCCCGAGGAGCCGACACCGACACCAGAACCGGATCCTGTTCCCGGGGAGAGTGCCGAGTTGCGGATAATGTCTTTCAATATGCGTTATCCCGCTTCAAGTGATACCGGCACAAAATCATGGGATAACCGCAAAGAGCCTTGCGTTTCCATGATCAAGGATCAGCAGCCGGATGTGATAGCAACTCAGGAGCTTCGCACTGCTCAACGTGAATATCTTAAGGAAAAGCTTACGGAATACTCATTCGTGGAGATTCCCAACACCGGTACCGGTTCGGGTGCCAATATAGTCATGTTGTATCTCAAAGACAAGTTTTCCTTGATAGAATCGGGACATTTTTTCCTCAGTTTCACTCCGGATTCTCCTTCAAGATGCTTCAATGTCGGTGACAACCAAATGCGTGCGACGGTATGGGTGCACCTTAAAGATAACAATAGCGGTAAAGAGTTCATTGCGATGGGTACTCATTTTCCGACGCGTGCCGGCAATAGTAATTATGACAACGCCCCATATGAAGAGGCACGAATTCTTAGTGCCGAACTCTGTCTGGAGCGTCTGAAAGTCAAGGCGGGAAACGATATGTTGTGTTTTCTGATGGGAGATTTCAACTGTTCGTGGAAAGACAAAAACGGCAATACGGCGAAACATGGATCCCAGGTGCGGGAAGTATTGCTGGGCTGGATGAAAGATGCGAGAGACGAGGCTAAGGACCTCACAGCGACAGGAATTACTTCTTTCAATAGTTTCGGTTCAGGCTCCATGACTCCAAACCGTATCATTGACCATATATTTTTCCGCAATGCAGAGACTATAGATTTCAATACAATAATAAAACCATACAACAACATTAAGTATATCTCTGATCACTATCCAATTATGTTGCGGGTGAAGATTTAAATAGCTTAAAAACAAACACTACAGGTTGCTGAAAAATCAAAATTTAAGGTAGGGAAAGGACTGCAGAATGAAAAAAGGCAAGGTTTTAGTCGCGTTGTTTTCAGTTTTCTTCAGCGCATTCACACTATGCGCTGAAGAGCTGAAAATAATGTCGTTCAACGTGAGGTATAATTCTCCGAAAGATCTGGGTGAAAACTCCTGGGATGTCAGAAAAGGAGCAGTCGTGAACTTGATAAAGAAGGTGACTCCCGATGTGGTTGGTCTTCAGGAACCGCGCACCATACAGCGGACATATTTAAAGGAATCACTGCCAGAATACGTCTATATGGAAGTTCCGGGAACCGGCGACGGGCGCGGTGGAAATGTAGGGCTGATTTATCGTTCCGATAAATTTGACAAGGTGGATGGTGGATTCTTCTATCTCGGGCCGACCCCCGATGTGCCGTCTCCATCTTTCGATGCCCCCGACAGTACGTGGCGTGTAACAGTCTGGGTAAAACTTCGCGACAAGAAAAGCGGTAAGGAATTTACTGCTATGTCTACACATCTTCCGGTGCGCACAAAGCCGCATCTCGCTGCCGAACCTTATGTAAGATCGCGCTTCCATGCATCTCAGTTAAACGTTAAGCGTCTCAAAGACATAGCGGGGGAGGACGGCACATGTTTCATTGTCGGAGACATGAACTGTTCCTTGCAGAAGGCGGACGGCTCAATCAACCATGACGGTGTCAAGGCTCTTTCTCCCTATCATGAATGGATGGAAGATGCGCGCAAATTTGACGAACACCCTGAAATCAACAGTTTTAATGCATTCGGCAAAGGCGAGGATTCACCTCACCGCAAGATAGACCATATCTATTATCGTAACGCGGAACCGATTTCATTTGTAACGATTACCGAACCGGTGGATTGCCTGAAGTATGTATCAGATCATTATCCGCTGATGCTTACATGTAGATACTGAAAAGTTTTCACATACATTTAAAATAATAATATCATGAGACGACAATTTATTATCGTCTTGGCTTGTTGTTGCGGTATATCAGCCGCAAGTGCAAAAAACTACACTTTGAAGAATGACAAAGTTCAGATTGCCATAGACGAGCGAGGACGCCTTAAAAGTCTGAAAAATCTGACTACCGGTCGTGACTATGCCGGTGACGGTTATCTCTGGCGGCTCTATTATGAGCGCAAGGGTTTCAAGGAAAATGAAATCGCAGCCGGAATGCAATCATCTCCTGAAATTGAGCAGAAGGGGAATAGTCTGATTCTTACATACCCGCAAGTCACACACGCAGACACAACGGTGAATGTATCATTGAAGCTTACCGTCACCCTCGAACCCGAGATGGTGCGTTTCAGTTCGGAGATCACAAATAACCAGCCACACACCATTGTGCGCGAGCTGCATTATCCTCTTATTCAGGATATGAGGCTTCCTGAAGACTATAAACTTTTCTTACCCCACACCGGCGGACAGGTCTATGACAATCCCAAAGAGCTGATAGAGAAGCATTCCATGGCAAAGCCTTATGCGACTCCCGCGCAACGTTTCCGCCAGATGCCTGCGGCTTATCCCACACGCGCCACTACGGCGGGATGCAGCGGAAACATGGCGTCAAACTGCTTTGCATGGTGGAACGACACCGAGGGGCTGTATCTCGGTTCTCACGATCCCAAATTCCAGGATACGGGACACAGCCTGCGTCTCTATCCTGACGGCAATAAAAAATTCACCCGGCTTGAAACAGGTTTCCAGAAATTTCCACATGTATTCTGCGGGGAAACATGGGTAAACACCGCGAATGTAATCGCTCCTTACACCGGAACCTGGCACAAGACCTCCGATTTCTATAAAGAATGGGCAAAAAGCTGGTGGGAGCATCGCGACAGTCCGGAATGGGTGAAAAAGATGAAGAGCTGGCAGCGTATAATCTTTAAATCGCAATATGGCGAATACCATTATCGTTATGCCGATCTTAACGGACGCATAAAGAAAGCAGGCGAGGATTCAGGTTGCGATGTGGTATTTCCCTTCGGCTGGTGGCTTGAGGGCATGGACAACGGCAATCCCGACTATTCGCCGAATACGGAAGAGGGTGGAGATGAAGCCTGGAAAAAGGCGATAGCCGACTATAAGGCTGCCGGTGGCAAGATTCTGCTGTATTATAATGGCAAACTCATAGACCGTGAAAGTGATTTTTATAAAAAAGGGAAAGCAAAGAAAATAGCATACTGTGACAATACCGGCGCGGAGCTTACCGAGCAATACCGTTTTACGGGCAACGGCTCCTTCCTCGGTTCATATGACGCACGCACCTTCTGTGTCGCCGACACCCGCAATGCGGAATGGCGCAAGAAACTTATCCAGATGGCTGACCGTGCCCGCAGACTCGGAGCCAATTCCGTATTCTATGATCAGCTCGGTTATGCCGAGGCTGTGACCAACTGGGATCTAAGCCGTGAATTTCCGGTGCCCAACCATTGTGTGATCGCAGACAAAGCCAGGACCTTAAAGGAAATCCGGGACCACAACGCCAAGTTTGACCCTGAATTTGCATTAGGCACCGAATGGCTCACGGACGCGACAGCCAATTATTGCGATTATATCCATATCTATCAGGTCACAGCCGGTCCGAACAGCTTCATAGACTGGTTCCGCTATACTTTCCCCGAGGTCAAGGTGTCTGACAGAGAGGTTCGCGATGACAACGATATTCCGCGTCGTGTCAACAACACAGTGTTAAAGGGACTTGTAAACGACATAGAGATATACCGTTGCCGCGGTCTCATAGACGAGACCCCCGTATATCAGGCATATCTTAAGAAAGTGAACGACATAAGAGACAAGTATGCGTATCTTCTGCTTGCCGGCACTTATCGCGACACTCAGGGTTTCACTTCTACCAATCGTGAGATAGAGGCGCGTGCCTTTGTCAATGGGGACAGCATGGCTATCGTGGCGACACGCGTCTCGGCGGGCGAGCCGGAAGAAACGGTGATCGATGTTCCGGGATATAAGTTCCGCGAGAGCTCGGTGCTCGGAAACGCACAGGTCAAATCCGACGGCACGCGTGCCACGTTCGGGCAGAACGACCTTGCAGTCCTTGTTTTTGATAAAATCTGAAAACGTTGAAGTTTCCGGGCACTTTCCAGATTCCATTAGCGGAAATCTGATGTCTGCGTGTCTTAAATATGTATCCGGAATCTCCAGGTAACCTCCGTGGATTCCGGATACATAATCCACTAATATTAACCTAAGATCTATACCGTTTCTATGTCACACAATCGTAAAAGGGAAGTGAGGAACAAATTCGAGCAAGCCTTCCTTCAAAGCTCCGGCAAGATCTTCAATTTTGTCCTGTCCATAAGCAACGGCAACAGCTGGCTTGCCGAAGAAGTGACCCAGACAACTTTTCAGAAACTATGGGAGCGGCTTGAGTCATCGGCTCAGGTAGAGAATATAGATTCATATCTCTTCACCACTGCTAAAAACATAATGTTTAATCTAAGCCGCCATGAAACTGTGAAATGGATATATCAGCGCTATCTGATGCAACATCGCAAGGAATCCGAACTGACGACAGACCAGACCATAGAAGGTAATTTTATGATGCAATATATAAGGTCACTGCTCGAAGAGATGCCTCCGATGAGAAGAAAAGTGTTTGAAATGAGCAAACTTGATTATTATTCCACCAAAGAGATTGCCGAACAGCTGAATCTCTCGGTGAGCACTATAGAGACACATCTTCAACTCGGATTACGCTTCATGCGCGAAGAGTTACGGAAACGCTACGGGATAGTCGTGTCCGTAATGCTGCCTGTATCTATTCTTTTTTCAAAACTTTTCATTTAAACCGGATAGAATCCATATGAATAAACTTAAATACGATATAACCGATATAGCTGAAAATTCCCTCAGGGGGGAGGCAACTGTGGAAGAAATAATTTTCCTCTCGAATTGGATAATCACGGACAGACATCTCAACGAATGGGTGGTGGAGGAGATTGCATCCCAGCCTCCGGTGGCTAAAGGTGCAGACCTTGACCATATATGTCAGAACATAGTGAAAGGGAATCATGGGAAGAAAATCAGTCTTAAATACTTTCTACTGACGATAGCTGCTCTTTTTGCCGGATTCGGTATTTTCCTGGTCCTGAATATAGAGCATCATGAACCTGAGCATCCCCTGTCTGTGCGTACAGTGGGAGGAGAAAAGTCAAGAATAGCTTTGCCAGACGGGTCATCGGTGATTCTTAATTCCAAGACTTTTATAAGTTATTTCTACGATAAAAAGTCCGGGGTAAGGAACGTGAAGCTAAATGGAGAGGCATGGTTCGATGTTAAGACTGATGCCAGACATCCGTTTGTCGTTGATTGTGACAATTTGAAAGTGGAGTGCCGTGGAACAGAATTCAATGTCACCGCATATCAGGATGACGAGACTGTGACAGTGGTTCTCAAAGATGGCAAGGTCAACGCTGTTTCAGCGCGTGAGAATATAGAGATGCGTCCGGGAATGTTACTGAATTATGACCGCACTTCCGGTCATGTTGACACAGACATGGTTACCGCCTCGGATTATTGCGACTGGAGGAACGGAGAGATCCATTGCGACAATATAACTCTTGAGGCGCTCTTTAAACGACTGTCTCGGACTTACGGGACGGCAATAAATATCCAGACGCCTTCTTTGCGAGCGGAGAGGGTGTATGGCATGATGCTGGAGGGAGACCTCGACCACGTGCTCGACATAGTGTGCGAAGCATGTGAAATGGAATATCGGAAAGAAAAAGACAACACCGTATACGTTTTCAAGACTCATACAGAATGAGGTAAAAATATTTCATCACCTTTTAATTAACCTATAAAATCATGTTAAAGACTACAGCAAGAATTCTGCTAACGCTCATTGCAATTCTTCCGTTGGGAAGCTGTGAAGAGAAAGATGACCGAGGAATCCCCGGCTTCAGCGAGATCACGGTCAGTCCCGAGAAGGATGTATATGAGGTTGGCGATCAGGTGACATGCACTATACGCATGACAAGTCCTGCAGGTCCTACCCTGAAAAAATCTACCTACTGGTGGTACACCTCCTGGTGGTTCCAGAGCACTGAAAATCCGGTTGATTTTCAAGAGTTTGAGGAGAGTGGCCAATGTGTATCAAGTACAATCACCCTCACTGAGCCGGGTGATGTGAAACTCTATTTCTTCGGACGGCTTGAATATCCTAATTACGATTGGGAGAAAATAGAGATATCAAAAACCATTAAAGTGAAAGGAACGGCATCATGAAAACCGAATTTATTAAGAAACTGAGATTTGCGGCAGTATCTGTAGCTGTCGCGGCGATTTCATCTGCAGCGATGGCAGAGGTGACGGTGTCTTTCTCAAAAATCAGCTATCGCAAGGCTATGGAGGAAATCCAGAAGGTATCGAATCTTCATTTCTTCTATAATGTGTCTCTTAAAGGACTTGACAGCAAGGTGTCGCTTTCCGTTAAGAACGCATCCGAACGCTCAGCACTCGATAAGCTTTTTGCAGACAGTCAGCTTGATTATACTTTGAAAAATGACAACACCGTTGTCGTTTTTCAGAAAGGTGACGCTACAAAAGGAGAGTCCAAGAAGAATACAAAGGAGCAGAAAGATTCCCGGAAAAAGATAAAAGGAGTTGTAACGGATGAGAAAGGGGAACCGTTGGTAGGAGTCACCATGAAGGTTAGGAATTCCAATAAGGCAGTTGTGACTGATCTTGACGGCAAATTTTCACTTGAAGATCTACAGAAAGGTGATGTGATTGAACTAACATATGTCGGTTATGCTCCCAAATCGGTAAAAATTGACGATTCGTCATCTTACGACATACGTCTTCAGGAGATGGCATCAGATCTTGATGATGTGGTTGTGGTCGGTTACGGAAGCCAGAAGAAGGTCAATCTGACAGGTGCTGTCAGTGTGGTAACCGCCAAAGATCTCAACGGCAGACCCACGGGTAACGCGGCGACAGCCCTGCAGGGAGCCGACCCCTCGCTTAATCTTTCGATGGGTTCCGGCGGCCCTGATTCAGATGTGTCGATTAATATACGTGGAGTAACATCGATTAACGGTGGCAAACCGCTCATTCTGGTAGATGGCGTGGAGATGGATCTTACACGAGTGAATGCCAATGATATAGAAAGCGTTTCTATTCTTAAAGATGCGTCGGCAGCTGCCGTATATGGTGCCAAGGCATCGGCGGGAGTGGTGCTGGTCACAACAAAATCCGGACAGAATGATTCCAGAGCACGTGTGAGTTTCGACCTCAAGGCTGGTTGGAAGCGTCAGACGACAAGCTCCGATTATATTACCAGCGGGTTCTGGCAGATGTATCTCAACGAGAGTTCTATGTATAATGACCAGTCCCGTTATTTCCTTACAGGTTATGGCGATAACGAATATGCCCAGATGTGGATGCGTCTTGATGACAAGACTGAAAATCCCGAACGTCCATGGTGTGTCCCAACTCCTTACGGGCACTGGATGTATTATGCCAATTATGATTGGTACAGCCACTATTTCCGCAAAGATCGTCCGATGCAGGATTATAACGTTTCTGTGACCGGTGGCTCCAAAAAAGTCAATTATTATGTCAGCGGACGCGCATATCTTGAAGACGGAATGCTTGCGAAGGGTGCCGATTCGTTCAAAAGTTATTCATTCCGTGCCAAGGTTAATGCAAGAATCACAGACTGGCTGACATATCGTGTAAACACCAGTTTCTTCAATTCACATTATGACCATGGAGGCACATCCGACCTAAATAATTTCTTATACAAGGCTCTCCTTCATACATATGCAGCATTTCCTTCCACCAACCCCGACGGCACATCACTGTTTCAGTTCGCACCGGGATTAATTTCCATGAATGCCGTGAACATGGGTGCAGGGTATAATGCCATGCTTAATTATAACAAGCACAAGACGGTAGACCGGCAGAACGAAGCCCTTATCAAAAATACAATTGAAATCAGACCACTGAGCTGGTGGAAAATAATTGGTGAATATGCTTATCTGTTCCGCAACACCACACGCTCAAGCCGATATGTGAACGTTCCCTTCAGCCGCACTGAAGGCGAGATAGAATGGATTGACGAGGGTTACGACAAGTCGAGTTTCACTGACAAGTTTGTCCGCAACATGACCAACACCACGCGTCAGACAATAAATGCCTACATGGAGTTTGATCCCAGCTTCGGTGATCATAATCTGAAAGCGACGGTTGGATTTAATGGTGAAATCTACCGCTATCTTTATTTTAAAGCAGGTCGTCAGGATCTTATGAGTCAGGATGTCAGCTCACTTAACATAGCTACCGGAGAATATACGGAAGTTATTGACAAAGTAAACAATGCTGTGACATATGGATTCTTCGGACGAGTCAATTATGATTATGCCGGCAAATATCTCATTGAGGTTTCAGGACGCTATGACGGAACTTCAAGGTTCGCCAAAAATCACAGATGGGGATTTTTTCCCTCTGCTTCGGTCGGCTGGCGTTTTTCCGAAGAAAAATTCTTCGAACCTTTGCATCCGGTATGGAGCAACGGAAAGCTCCGTGCCTCATATGGTATGCTTGGCAACCAGCAGGTAGGATATTATGACTATATCCTTGAGATGACCACTAATCAGGCAAACAAGGGAATAACGTTTGATGGAGAGTCTTATATATATTATGCAAACGTCAGTGATCCCGTTGCCGATGACCTGACTTGGGAGAAAGTGATTACCTACAATCTGGGTCTTGATCTCGGATTTTTCAATAACAGACTTGGAGTGTCGGGTGATTTTTATATTCGCGACACTAAAGACATGCTTACGAGCGGAGCGCAGCTTCCCGATGTGTATGGAGCCACTGTGCCCAATTCCAACTGTGCGGATCTTCGCACCAAAGGTTATGAACTTTCTGTGAACTGGACTGACAATTTTCACCTTCTTGGAAGTCCGTTCACATATTCAGTCGGAGCAGGCTTGGGAGACCAGATTTCCAAAATCACTAAATTCGATAACCCGGAGATGTTGCTTGGCAAGCATTACGTGGGAGAGACACTCGGTGAAATCTGGGGTTATCGGGTTGCCGGTCTTTTCCGGACGGAAGAAGAGGCTCAGGAATATCAGAACACCATCGATTGCAAGAATTATGTGCACAATGCGATGGACAAGGGTCCGAATCCCGGTCTGCATGCAGGTGATGTGAAATTTATAGACATCAATGGAGATGGTGCCATCACCCCGGGTAACAGTAAAGTGGGCGATTCCGGAGACCGAGTGATAATCGGTAACAAGCGTCCTCGATATAACTATAATTTCAGAGGCAGTCTGCAGTGGAAAGGAATAGATATTTCCGCATTCTTCCAGGGTGTCGGCAAATGCGACTGGTATCCCGGCAATGAGGCGCGTACTTTCTGGGGACCTTATTGCCGTCCTTTCATAGCCTTTATTCCAGAAGGATTCCAGAATGAAATATGGACAGAAGACAATCCGGATGCCTATTTCCCTCGCTTGCGCACATATCAGGCTTATTCAGGCAAACGAGCCCTCAACGTGAACAATGACCGATATCTTCAGGATGTGTCATACCTGAGACTTAAGAATCTGACGGTAGGATATACATTGCCGGTTTGGAAAAATGTCTTCAATGAACTGCGTATTTATTTCTCTGCTGAGAATCTCGCATATTGGTCACCTTTCAAAAAGCATTGCAAGACTATCGATCCAGAAACTGCGACGAAATCCGGTACCAAGTCAAACGACGGAATGGTTTACGGCTTCTCGAAATCGTTTACATTCGGTGTCAATGTAACCTTCTGAGCAGCCGACCAAATTTAAGAAACTGTTTAAAACCAAACAGTTTTAACGATAGTAAGTGAAAGGAAATCTTTTTAACATCAAATATCAATCATGAAAATACTCAGATATCTAACTGCTGTTGCAGGTATATTCGTCTTATGGGGATGTACGAGTATGGATCAGTATCCAGAAGATTCAATGTCGCCTGAAACATATTTCAGTTCTGAAGCCGAATTGCGGCAATATACAAATTCGTTTTATACGCTTATGCCTACCGCTTCATCCCATTCCTTGAGCTGGTATGAGGAACAGGGAGAGCTTGTTGCGACAAATTTGCCAGAGAACGAGATTATGGGAACCCGCCCCCTTCCCACCAAATCAAGTGAAGTAGGCTGGACTTGGACAAAACTCCGGGACATAAACTATTTTCTTCAGTATTCACATCGTTGCGCCGACAAGGAAATTCGAGAGCATTACGAAGGTGTGGCATATTTTTTCAGGGCTTACTTCTATTACAATATGCTGACAAAATTTGGCGAAGTGCCGGTTTATCTGGAACCAATTGGCTCAAGCGATGTTGCCAGCCTTTGCAAGCCGCGCGATAGCCGCGAAGAGGTGATAAACCAAATTCTCGAAGACTGCGACCGGGCATTCAACCAAATGCTTCCGCAAGGGAAGAAAACCACAGAGGTATGCGCCTGGACTGCATTGGCACTGAAATCGCGTGCCGCCTTGTTTGAAGGAACATTCAGGAAATATCATGATGGAGACCCTTTCAATCCGAATCATCTTCCTTGGGATGAACTTTTGAAAATATGCGCAGAGTCATCTAAAAAACTTATAGAAGAGGGTGGATACTCACTCCATAAGACCGGGAAAGAGCCTTATAGGGAGATGTTTTATTCGACCGAAGCCAACGCCAATGAGTATATCTGGGCACGAATCGCAGGTGTCAGTGCAGGTAAGATGCATAACGCCAACGATCAGCTGATGAACAGGGGTGTCGGAGCTACCAAACGTATGATATGCTACTATCTCAACTCAGACGGTACAAAATTCACTGATCGTCCAGACTGGAATACAGTCGGTTATCTGGATGAATGCAAGAATCGAGATCCACGCATGGCGCAGACTATTCTGTGTCCCGGCTATAAACAGAAAGGTTCGGCTACTGTAAGTTTTACAAACATTGCGGCAACGAAAGGCTGCTACCAATACATAAAGTACGTATCGGACGCTTCACAGAATTCTTTTGATCATTGCCGCTCAGCACTCCCCATATTTCGATTGGCAGAGGTGTATCTCAATTATGCGGAAGCACTTGCAGAACTCGGAACGCTTACACAGCGTGACCTTGACATGTCGGTCAACAAGATTCGGGACAGAGCTGGAATGCCGGATCTGAAAATGGCGGATGCAAACGCTCATCCCGATCCTTTTATGATGAGCGAGGAGTGGGGTTATCCAAACGTTACACAAAGTGCCAATACGGGAGTAATTCTTGAGATTCGTCGCGAGCGTCTTGTCGAGATGGCTCTTGAACTCAATCATTATAACGATATTTTACGCTGGAAGGAGGGTAAGGTTTACGAGAAACCTCATTATGGAATGTATTTCCCCTCGACCGGATCCTATGACCTTACCGGCGACGGCAAATATAACATCTGTATATACGATGGAAAGAAACCGAGTGTCTTAGGGGTAAAATATTTTAAACTGAACACAGACATCGTATTGTCGGAAGGAGATCACGGTTTTGCTATCAGGAATAATGAACCCGGTCTCGCACGACATTGGAATGAGGAAAAAGATTATCTCTACGGTATCCCGACTTCACAACGTTCTCTCTCGGGCGGTGCTCTTACGCAGAACCCCGGCTGGGATGACGGACTTACATTCTAATCGACCATAAAACTGATATCATTATAAAAAGAAAACTTTATTTATTTGCAGCTGCAGCCCTTTCGGTGCTGAATATGCAAGCAGAGGTATATTTTGTCGCACCTCAGTCTCGTGGTAATGGCGATGGAACCTCATGGGAGAATGCCAAAGGAGCTGACTGGAATTATGTTGAGGGAGACATTGTATATATGTCGGAGGGAACCTATACGGTGCCAAACATCAGACTTGTGAATGGAGTGACTTATCAAGGTGGCTTCGCTGCCTCTGCCAAAGGAGCTGACATCAGCGATTATGATCCTGCATCGTATGTTACCAGACTGACTTCCGCCGGAACCAATCAGGGTGCATTCCTGATTCTTGAGGGCGAAGGCAGAGATACCGAAACTGTTCTTGCGGGTGTTTCTATCTCCGGAATCAAGGGAACACAGGATTTTGCGTCTCTTGATGTATCCGGATCGGTCCTGTACCTTGACAAGGCGTGGCTAACCATGCAGGATGTGACGGTTGATGGCAATGAGACCGCGTGCGGAGGCATCATAGTTCCTGTTTCCTCGGTATTGAAGTGCATAGGATGTGTATTCTCCAATAATGTTCAGACAATGGTCTATGACAGTTCAATATCCAAACAGGTATCCAATGCCTCGATTCTCTTCAATCTTAAAGGGACTGTAAGCGAACGTTCGCTTTTGATACTTGAGCGTTGTGCGATTTTTGGAAATACATTCTCGGATCCAGAGATGATGAGCATGGCTGAAGAAGGAGGACTCGTGAATGTAGCTAAAAGCAGTGATGCGGTTCTGGTTAATAATTTTATTGACGGAAATGGTCTGGCAATAAAGAGCAAAGCAGGGTTTATGCGCACAAACGGAGGAACCAACACTCAGCCTGCACTTGGCATACTGGCATATAACACAATCTTTAACTTTTCTGCCAAGGAAAGGTTTGCCACAGGTTCCGTGGTTACTTTAGGTGCAAATACCACATCATTCGTAGGTGGTAATATTATAGTAAGTCCGGTTGACTATGAGGAATTTGAAATCGGCAGTCTTCCGCCGGAGGATAAAGAGAAAAACGCGGAAGCCACAGCTGTGGCAAACAGTCAGCTGAGCCTGTCGGAAGGATCCACATCAAATCAGGCTCTTACCTATGGCAATGTCGCTGCTACGGCAATAGCCAAATGGCTGGGAGCAGGCTATAACTTTGTCGGAGGCCGCACAATGATCAAGCGTGGCAACTACTGGGTTGAAGACAAGTGGGCTGTATCAAAGGATTATGAGAAAGGTGACAACTGGAAAGTTATAAACCAGAAAGATATATTCGGAGATAATGAAGCATTAATAGACGGACGCGACTCCTATATAGAGCCGCTTGCCGGGATCGGTGTTGACGAGGCTGATTCCAGAATGATTCTTGAAGCATGGAATCTTGCGGCATACAAGGAATTTCTGGGCAGTGAGTCAAACGCGCATCTCAGCGAGGCTGTCGCTCATCTTGAAGATCTGGATCTTAGTGTAGATTATTTCGGCAACGAGCGGGGAGAAAAGACATGGTCAGGCTGCTATGACGTTACGGCAAGAGCCGGCAGCGGTGTGCGGAACATTGTTTCTGAAGGTGGACAGTTGCTTGAAATTGTCCAGATTGGAGATGGTGTTTTCAAGGTGAAAGGTTCCAACAAGTACGCAGAGGTTTACGATATATCCGGCAAACTCGTTACTGCAGGAGACGGTATAATCGATCTCAGCGCAGCCGTTCGGGGCATATATGTGGTGAAAGTCGGTTCATCTGCTGTAAAGGTCGCACGTTGACCTATAATGATGACATAAGGTAGATTAGTTGAGAAGAGGCGTGGCTGTCCTCGGATAAGTGCGCCTTTTTCTTTGCTGATCATCACTCAAAACATAACAATCGTTTAGAACATGTCAATTGCAACAAAAGAAAACAGGGGCGACAGTTACAAGTGGGCTGTGCTCGGGTTCTTGTGGGTGGCGTTCCTGCTGAATCAGGCGGACCGGCAGGTATTTAATGTAGTGCTTCCGTTGATCCGCGATGATCTCCATCTCAGCGATATCAGTGTCGGCTGGATCGCTACGATTTTCAATCTTTTCTATGCCGTTCTTGTTCCGGTAGGAGGTATGGCAGGCGATATTTTCAGCAGAAAATGGATAGTAACTCTAAGTCTTCTTTTTTGGAGCGTGGCAACGATGCTGACTGGTTTTGCCAGCGGTTTTCTTGCATTGGTTATTCTCAGGAGTATTGCCACTGGAGGAGGAGAGGCTTTCTTCGGTCCGTCGAATTATTCTCTTCTTGCCCAGTATCATGATAAAACACGGGCTTTCGCAATGTCTGTTCATCAGACAGCTTATTACATAGGAGTGATCGTCAGCGGATATGTTGCGGGATATATCGGGCAGAAATGGGGCTGGCAGTATGCATTCTATGTCTTCGGTTCCATCGGTGTAGTGTGGGCTGTCATCATGATGTTCGGTCTTAAAGACAAGCCGCTAAGTAAGCAGGAGGCAGTTGCCGAAGGAGGAACACCATCAAGAACCAGGATATGGGATGGCTTCAAGGTAGTGTTCACAACACCGACTGCACTTGTGCTTACGCTTGGCTTCGGAGGATTGATTTTTGTGCTCACAGGTTATCTGACATGGATGCCTACATATCTGTATGAGAAATTCAATCAGAGTCTGGCTGCCGCCGGATTCAATTCAATGTTCTACACACATATGTTTGCCTTTATAGGGGTGCTTATCGCAGGCGGACTTTCCGACCGCATCGCAAGAAAGGCTCCGTGGCTGCGTATGGCGATGCAGGGTGTGGGACTTCTTCTGGGCGCGCCATTCATATTCATGATGGGCAACTCTGAAATAATCTGGGTGGTCTATGTCGGTCTTGCCGGTTTTGGCTTCATGCGTGCGCTTTTTGATGCCAATACCTATACAGTTCTGTATGATGTGACTCCGGAACGTCTGCATTCGTCAGCCTCCGGCGCCATGATCATGGTCGGATTCGGCTTCGGCTCGCTTGCACCGGTTGTGCTTGGTGCCATAAAGGAGACCATGAGTCTTTCGGCTGGCATATCCGTTCTTGCTGTCATATGGGTTGTCTGCGGAGTCATGATGACAGGAGGCGCGAAGTTATTCTATAGAAAAGATTATGATAAAATTCACAAAGCATAATGAAACAGACAGATAAGACACGCAAAGGGAAGGCAGGACTACTGCTTGTTGCATCACCGCGATTCAAGAATCTGGGTGAAGGCACAGCGCACGGCACATATGGCGAACGCAAGGCAAAGGTAGTTGATGAGATAATCTCCCGCCTTGATTTTCTTGACATAGAATTTCCGGGGATAATATATGAGAAAGATGACGCTGAACGCGCCATGAAGTATTTTTATGACAAAGAGGTGGATTTCATTATCACAGAATTTCTGAGCTGGAGCGAGGACTTCGCATGGATACGTTTTCTGCGAGATATGCCAGATCTGCCTATGATTTTTGTCAACGTTGCAAAAGACAGGATGGCATTCAATGATACTCTCGATGAGGATGATTTCATAGAATATCTGTGTTCCGGCACGCTTGTCGGCTCTCTGGAGGCATCAGGGTCTATCCCGAGGACTGGCAGACGGCATGTCAAAGTAGTGATGGGGTCGCGAGAGGAAGTGAATGAAAAGATCCGGATCTTCTCGCAGGCGGCACGCGTCCGCGCCATCATGCGCCGGTCTACCGTAGGTCTGCTTGCAAACTATAATGAAGCGATGTGGAGCACATATATAGACCCATATGATGTGTTTGTCAAACTCGGACCGGAGATACGTTTTCTTCCGTATTCCGTATATGGCAATGTCATAGAAGGAATTGAAAGAACTGAACTCAAGGAATATTGTGACAGACTCACGGGCAGTTACAGGATGATGGAGGATGTGGATTATGAGAAATTCGAGGCATCGGTCCGTGCCTCGATCGGTCTTGCAAAGATGGCGGAAGATTCAGACATAGACGTGATGGTTTTTAATGATATCGACCGTGCCATGTTTGAGCTTGTCGGACTGCGCGCCGGATTTTATCATCCCTGGTTTAATGCAAACACATCGGTGCTTGTGCCGGAGGCGGATATGGGTGCCGGACTCATAACCTATATTCTCAAGCTGATCTCGGGAAGAAATGTGAATTTTATTGAACCGTTCCATATAGAAAGTGAATTCGGCACGTTTGCCGGAGGACATGCCGGTCCCAACGATCACAATGACCCCGAATGGCAGGATAACGTTGTGATTGCCCGCGATGTGCGTTTTGCCAAAACAAGTTACAGGTACGCGGGAGCACCCTTTGCCTGGTATCGTATTTCTCCGGGACTGAAGACAATGGCGCAACTCGTGGAATGCGACGGCGGATACAAGCTTGTCGCGACTCTCGTGGAGTCGCTGCCCGGAGAGCATATACTCGCGACATACTCCCATACGATTTTCCGTCCGGTTGTGCCTGTGGAACGTCTTTTCGAAGAAATAATCAAAATCGGCACAACCCAGCATTTCGCAGTCGTCGATGGTGACTGGCGTGCACAATTGCGCGAGCTTTCCGATATCATGGACTTCAAATATTATGAAATCAATTAACCAAACAAACATAAATAACCTATATTCATGAGTTTTATGTATAACCCGTTCCCGTACGATGATCCCCGTCCGGTGAACCGCCCGCATATTCCGGCGGAAGTAGTGGAGAGTGTAGTATGCGGATCGCTGAACAGTGCAAAATCTCTTGCGGCGCGAGTGGAGTCTCTCCGTAATGCAAATCCGGGAAAGAGCGTGATTCTCGCATTCGACGGATATGCCACCGCCGAATGGCAGGAGATGATAAATCTCCTTTCCCAGCAGCTCGCAGGGAAGGGCATTCTCCTCGAACAGAAGAATTATCTTGACAATCTCAAAGAGGAGGAAGAAATCAACAATATGATCGACCCTCTTCTCGAATGGGACAGGGAGAAGGATCCCACCCTCCTTTACGGAAAGATTTTCCGGGGCGGTTACGAGGCTCTTCTGGATCCTGACAAGACCGAGGCATTCAGATCGGAACTGAGAAAAATACGTGAGGGCAATGAAGGGAAAGTCGTAGTGGTTTACGGCAACGGCTGTCTTATTCCCGCGAACATGCAGCTTTTCGACCTGAAACTCTATTTTGACGTGACTCCGAAGGAATCGATTCTACGCATTCGCAGGGGGCAATATGTCAATCTCGGTCAGAAGGAGGCGCGTCCCGCGAACCAGATTATCCGCCGCTGCTATTATGCCGACTTCGAGATGGCGGTCAATCTCCGGCGGAGTCTGCTCCGGGAGTGCGCGCTTGACTATTATGTGCCCAGTGACAAGCCCGGCAACCTTCAGCTTGTGCCCATGTCTTCGCTTAAGGAGATTTTCACATCGATGGCTTCATACCCGTTTCGTGCAAAACCGGTTTATCTTGAAGGTGTATGGGGAGGCACTTATGTGAAGAAACTCAGAAACCTGCCCGCCGACATGCGTAATTGCGCATGGGTGTTCGATCTTATCCCGATGGAGGTGAGTATCGTGGTCGAAGTGGGGCGTAACAAGGTGGAGTTTCCTTTCCAGACATTCTTCATGACAGCCAGCGAGGAGGTGATGGGCAAGAAGTGTGCCGATAAATTCGGCGGTTATTTCCCCATCCGCTTCAATTATGACGATTCCTATCACAGCACCGGCAACATGTCCGTGCAGTGTCATTCCAACGAAAAGTACAACCGGGAAAATTTCGATGAGCTCGGACGTCAGGACGAAAGTTATTATGTAGTCGAGGCAGGTCATGACGCCAAGACCTTCATCGGTTTCCGCGATGATGCCGATGTGGATCAGTTTATCAAGGAAATAAAGATTGCCGACAAGGAATACAAACCTGTGGATTATATGAAATATATAAGCTACGAAGAATCCAGACCGGGTCTGCAGGTGATGATTCCCGCAGGCACAGTGCATTCGTCAGGTCGCAATCAGGTCGTTCTTGAAATCGGTTCCCTTACCATCGGTTCCTATACTTACAAGCTCTATGATTATCTGCGTCCGGATCTTGACGGTATTCCCCGTCCGATTCATACTTATCATGGAGAGAGAACTGTGGCACGCGACAGAACGACGACCTGGGTAAGGAACAATATCGTGCAGAAGCCTCGCATCGCACGTAGCGGGGAAGGATGGTCAGAGGTGATTGTCGGAGAATCCCCGTTGCTTTATTTCTCCCTAAGACGTCTTGAATTCGAGAAGGAGATAGAGGACAATACCAATGGCAAATTCCATGTGCTCACGCTTGTGGACGGTGAAAAAATCCGTATCCGCTCGAAACAACATCCCGAACGTTATTTCGATGCCGAATTTATGGATATGGTAGTGGTTCCGTCGACCATTGGCGAATACGTGGTGGAGAATCTCGGCGTGGAACCTATCCGCGTGCATAAAACGATGCTTAAGGATGGTTTCGAGAATGAATGACTGTCAGTTGCTTTTTGATGTGGGTGGGACGTTTCTCAAAGCGGTTATCGCAGATTCAGATCGCAAACTTATTGAAGACGCTGAATATGAGGTTCTCATGCCTTCATCCGGAAGCAGAGATGAGATAATAGGCGCCCTGGTCACAGCCGTGACCAGGGGTGCCGCTCTCGCGGAAGAACGCGGCATGAGGATTGCAGGTGTTGCTGTCGATTTTCCCGGACCATTCGATTATAACGCCGGGATGTCGCTTATGGAACACAAATTCCAGTCAATCCGCAATGTGAACCTGACCGACATACTGAAATCCCATCCTGCTCTCAGAAGTGATGTCCCAGTCAGATTCCTGCATGATGTCAATGCCGCCCTTGCCGGGGAGATGATGTGTGGCAACGCACGTGATTTCAGGAATGCGGCACTCGTCACTCTCGGCACCGGTCTCGGTTTCGCATGCTGCATTGATTCCGTGCTGCAGCTCAATCCATACGGCTCTCCGCTCATCTCGATATTCCGTATACCATACGGCGGCGGGATTCTTGAAGACTTTGTGTCGAAGAGAGGAATCACACGGCTTTACAGGGAGATGTCGGGATGCGTTAAGAACGAAATCACCGTGGCTGAAATAGCATCTGCGGCTTTTGAAGGGGATGACGCCGCCCGCAGAGCATTCGCGGAAGCCGGAGGGATTCTTGGAAGAGTATTGGCTCCGATACTTGCCGAAAACAATATCGAATGTCTGCTATGCGGAGGTCAGATTTCAAAATCCTTTGAATTGTTCGGTCCCGCGTTGAGCGAAAATCTGAAGGATGTGGCTCAGCCAAGACTTATAGCTCCTGCAAAGAACATCACGACAGCTCCATTCTATGGATTGCTGGCATCCCTGATTCAGGAACCGTCCCGATAGCTTCCAGAATAACTTCCAGAACAACTACTTAAACGGCATCAACAACAATGGTACACAAAAGATTATATTTATCAGCTCTAATTTTCGTATTTTTATGCATGACATCGCTCGCTGAAGTCAAAGTGATGGGATTTAATGTGCGTTACAATAGCCCCAAAGATACAGGTGAAACAAGTTGGGACGTCAGAAAAACCGCCATTCAGCGGTTTATCCGGGATGTCAGACCGGATGTGGTGGCTGTGGGGGAGGCACGCGAATCCATGAGGAAAGATCTCAAGGAATTGCTTCCGGAATACGGACAGATAGAAATACCCGGCACCGGTTCGCGAAGTGGCGCCAACACCATCTTGATTTACAATAAAAACACGGTGAGTCTGCTGAAAGAGGGTTCCTTCTTCCATAGCCCGACGCCTGACAAGCCTTCCAGATGCTGGAGCCACAGCAGCGAACAGTGGCGCGGCACATGCTGGGGAAAGTTCAGGGAGAAGACTACAGGGAAGGATTTTTATTTTTTTGCAACCCATCTCTGTTTGGGGTTGAAAAATCATGATCTGGAGGCAAAACTGAATTCCGCAATGCTGAATGTGATCAGGATGCGTGATATCGCAGGTGAGGATGCGCCGGTATTCATCGCAGGAGACATGAATGCGAGCCGTGACGAGGACGATGTGCGTAGATGGGGGCTGCAGCCATTCCATTTCTGGATGAATGACGGAAGGGACGTGCCTGTCTCAAACAACGAGCCGACATTCAACGGTTTCGGCAAGGTGAAGATGACATCACGCCACGTGATAGATTTCATATATTACCGAAACGCGGATGTGAAGAAGTTCGAGAATTTCAACAAGCCGGGCTTGGGAGTGAATTATATTTCCGACCACTATCCCAACATGATAACGGCAGAGTTATGACCTGTGATTGCTCATACCGTATAATTTATAGATTATGAAGAAACTTTTGGCATTGCTGACTCTGGTCTGTGTCTCTTTTAATGTATCGGGTGCAGGTGCGAAGGAGCTGAAATATATAGATGCCTCAACCTTGACAATTCTCAATAAGCCTCAACCGGATGGTCCACGGCTGAGCCGATTGGATACTGACAAATATCCGGATTTTACACCGACTGTGCGTAAGTATTACAAGATGTCTACAGGAATGGCGGTCAGTTTTCATACAAATTCTCCTGTGATTGCAGCCAAATGGTGTAACGACAAAGAGCATCGCAGCACAAGCTGGCATCCGATAGCCGAGGCAGGTCTTGACCTGTATATCAAAAAAGATGGCGAATGGCTATGGGCAGGAATGGGTCGTCCTAAGTATAAATCCGTAAAACATGAGTATACACTCGTTGACAACATGGACACAACGATGAAAGAGTGTATGATTTACCTGCCTTGCTTCATGGTGCTTGACTCAATACAGCTGGGTTTTGCCCCGAACGCCGTTGTGGAGTCTTGCGGAGAGGTAAGACGTGCTCCCGTAGTTGCCATGGGGTCGAGTTATACGCACGGCACATCCACGAGCCGCCCGGGTATGACCTGGCCTGCACAGCTTTCACGAATACTTGGCGTGGATGTCGCAAACTACGGCACCGGGGGACAACAGAAGATGGAGCAATTCTTTGCAGAGCTTATCTGCGACACAGATGCGGACATGTTCATTTTCGATTGCTTTTCCAATCCGAATGCAGACCAGATACGCGAACGCTTCGCGGATTTTGTGAAGACTGTAAGGAAGAAACACCCGAATACTCCTCTGGTGTTTCTTGAGACGGTAAAACGGGAGGTGTCAAATTTTGATCTGGACAAACGCAAATATGAGGCTGATAAGGCGCAGGCAGCCAGGGAGGAGATAAGCAAAGTCATGAAGAGGGACAGGAATATCTATTTCTTCGAGCCGGGACTATTTACGGGCGATGACCACGAGACGACAGTAGACGGCACGCACCCCAGCGACAACGGATATCAACGCGCCGCCATCAATATCGCCCAAAAGATCAATGCCATCCCGGCACTGCGCAAAATCATAGATGACGCCAGGAGAGTGTCTGAATTTAAAACAAAACAAAAGCCATGAATTTAAAATACATAAGGACTCCTATGGCTCTTATTGCCGGAGGTGTGGCAGTTTCCGCCTTTGCGAAAGACAATGCGGACAATCGTCCGAACATAGTGTTGATGCTTGCCGATGACTGGGGATTTCCCCACGCCCGGTCTTACGGTGCAACGGGAGTCGATTCCCGAGCCTTGGATCGCATAGCTGCCGAGGGAATGCTTTTCACCCGTGCGTATTCCGCGGCTCCTCATTCCTCGCCGTCGCGAGCGAGCATTCTCACCGGTCAGCATCCTCACAGACTCAAGGACGGGTGTAATCTCAACTGCTATTTCCCGGCGGACCTGACCGTTTATCCCGATGTTCTGGAAGAGGCAGGATATGATGCCGTCTATTGGGGAAAAGGGTGGGGTCCCGGAGTCTGGAATCAGACCGGATGGGAACATAACCCTGCGGGCAGGGAGGTCAAGGATCTTGTGAAATATATAGAGCAGGATGCGCCTGCCGACAAACCGATATGTGTTTGGATGGGCAGCAGGAGACCTCATCGTCCCTACAAGCAAGGCTCAGGTGAAGCGCACGGCTTTAATCCTGATTCAGTCACGCTGATTCCTTATCTTCCGGATGCTCCGGATGTCCGTACGGATGTCGCAGACTATTATTACAATATACAGCTTTTCCAGGATGAGTGCGAGGAGGTGATGGAGGCGTTGCGCAAGACGGGGCGTCTGGACAATACGCTACTCATCATTACGGGAGACAATGGCGATTCTTTTCCACGTGCCAAATCAAACCTTTATGATCTCGGTTGTCATGTGCCGTTCGCAGTGAGATGGCCCGGAGTAATCAAGCCTGGCAGTGTGTGTGACGGTTTTGTCAGTCTTATGGATCTGACAGCAACTTTCTATGAAGCGGCTGGAGTGAAGCCGAAAGAAAAGATGGACTCACGGAGCTTAATTCCGGTGTTTAAGGGTGACTACACGGCATGCCGCAAGGAAATATATTCCGATCGTGAACGCCATACCAACACTCGTCCCGGAGGATATGGGTATCCGATGCGTTCCGTGCAAGACAAGGATTTTCTCTATATAAGGAATCTTTATCCAGACAGGTTGCCAGCGGGTACTGATCCAGTATATGGTGATACAGGTCATGGTCCGGCAAAGGCATTTATGGTATTCCAGCGTGATAAATATCCCAAGGAGATTTTCGACCGGGCTTTCGGCTTGCGCCCTGCTGAAGAATTATATGATTTGCGAAAAGACCCGGGATGTCTGAACAATGTCGCGGACAGTGTCTCATATGCAAAAACAAAGAAAAAAATGTCGCGGCGGCTGACTTCCTGGATGAAAAGGACTTCCGATCCACGTGTAGATCCGGGCAATTTGTGTTTCGATACTCTGCCATATGTAAGGAAGGCTATGAGGATTGCTCTGATTGAAACGGAGGGTTGTCTTAAGGATAGTCACGGAAAGGATATAGACTGGGTCAGAGCGCAAATCGAGAAATTGCGGAAGCAGGGGGTCAAGGTGATTGAACTGCGGGCAGCCGGTGATCTGACGGAATATGTGGCTGCTCTGAACAATATAAAAGATCAAAACGCGCTTACAGGGAGGGAAATCACGCTCCTCTCCGGAACCGAGACCGGAATACTTGCCGCGAAAGAGGCGGGTATCATTCCGGCAGGAGTGACCTGGGGCGGAACTGATGCCAAAACCATGGTCATGTCAGGGGCGTCATATGTGCTCACAAATCAGGAAGAACTTGAATTGTGTCTTGACTTTCTATAAGATTGAACTTGTCTTGACTTATTTACGAAAGTTAAAATAGTGATATAGCTGATTCTTTTTTCAACCTCTGCGAATCTTTCCGGGTGTTTTCGCTGATGTCAAGAAAAAAAAGTCAAGACGAGTTCATTGTTTAACAAACAGTTTCTAAGGAGTTTACAGTGCAATGAAAACAGATTCATCGACTTATCCCTCTTCATTGGGGGATATTACAGTATTCAGGATTGAAAACGCATCGGGTGCGTTTGTTGAACTTTCAACATTAGGGGCTGGCATACTATCGGTTAATGTTCCTGACCGGAACGGAAAAATAGGTAACGTGGCTCTTCGTTATGCCAATCCCGTCGATTACTATGCAGATGATGCCTGCATGGGCAAATCGCCGGGGCGTTATGCCAATCGCATAGCTGGAGGTCATCTTACCATCGGAGGCAAAACCTACAATCTGGAAATCAATGCCGCTCCCAATTCGATTCATGGAGGACCTACCGGTTTTCAGAACCGGATATGGGATGCCATGCTTCTTGCAGATGGAGTCAGGATGACTTATCATTCCGAAGACATGGAGGAGTCTTTTCCGGGAGCATTGGATGTCAGTGCCACTTTCAGGTGGAATGAAAAAAACGAGCTGTCACTTGATTTCCGGGCTGTATGCGATGCAGATACAGTAGTGAATCTCACGAACCATGCCTATTGGAATCTGCGTGGTGCTGATTCCGGAACGGTTCTTGACCATATCTTGAAGATTAAGGCTGGCAAATGGCTTCCTATAGACGCAACACATATCCCTACCGGAGAGATTGATGACGTGGATGGAACTCCAATGGATTTTCGTGTGCCAAAAAAAATCGGGCGTGACATAAATTCGGATTTCCCTCCGTTGAATATTGGCGGAGGATACGGTCAATGCTGGGTCTTCGATGACTGGCAGCCGGGAAAATTTCAAGAAAATCTTGTTGAACTCCGAGACGAATGCAGCGGCAGAATCCTGATAATGGGGAGTGATCAGCCGGGAGCACAGGTATATACCGCCAATCGTGTAACCGATACGCCTCTGAATTGCTCTGGACGTTCTTACGGGCCTCAGGAAGGGATTGCAA